>Ga0187861_10000810_pt1 | contig 35041 bp, 35 predicted proteins | sample June2016WEW_10_1_3_FD_132986 | JGI IMG/M metagenome (GOLD analysis project Ga0187861, IMG submission 132986) | Peatland microbial communities from SPRUCE experiment site at the Marcell Experimental Forest, Minnesota, USA - June2016WEW_10_100 | ecosystem: Environmental > Terrestrial > Soil >...
TCCGCTGATCCATAGGTCGATATTCTTTCCAAGGCATCCCGCAGCGTATCCGCTTCAGGCTCCTCGTTTAAGTGTTACCTATGTCCTGAACCTAATGTGTTACCGATGTTCTGAACCTGCACCCCCCGAAAAGCCACGTGAAACGTGGTAAAGATTCGGGGCAGGGAGACAGGAGACAGAAGAGGCGGGGATTCGAATTCACCACAAACGGCGCAAGGGACATAAGGGACAGAAGGGACGCAAAGGGGAGGCGGGAGGGGGGGGATTAGGAAAAGCGAAGTGAGCCGTTTACTGGGTGGGGTGTTCACCCCATGGAAAGCGGGTCAGCTCTTAGCGTAGTTTACCGTCAGTAACAGATAAAAGGAGCAACAGTATGGGTTTAATCCTATTGATCGTGCTAATTCTCTTCCTCGTAGGCGCATTGCCCACCTGGCCCCACAGCAGGAATTGGGGTTACTATCCGAGCGGCGGGCTTGGACTGGTAGTCGTGATTCTGCTCGTGTTGATTCTCCTGGGTCGGTTGTGAACAATGGGAAAGAAGACAGCTCCGAAGACGCCACGTAGAACCACGTAAAACGTGGCAAGCGTGGTAAACCTCGGAGCGGGGAGACAGGAGATCGAACGACAGCGGGGCGGGGATTAGGAGAAGCGAAGGGACGGCTTTACGCGCAAGAAGCCGTGAAACTTATGACTTGTGAGACGTGAGCCCGAAAGCTCGAACGCTCGGGGGGGGGGAAGGAAGACGCGAAGGTTGGCCACAAAAAGGCGCAAGGGACGCAAACGGGGAAGAGGCACGAGGAGGAGGGATTGCCTCACGCAGCCCCGATAAGGAATCGGGGTAAAAGACGCAGGGGCGCAGAGGTTGGGATCTGTCTGTGCTGCATCGCTGAGGGGACGATGCAGCACGAGGTTGCCTCGTGGGGATGGGCGCGAAGGGCGCGAGGCGGGAGGGGGGGATTAGGAAAAGCGAAGGGACGGCTGTTACGCGCAAGAAGCCGTGAAACGTATGACTTGTGAGACGGGAGGCCGAAATCAAACTTGGGTGTTATTTCGTAGCCCCGAAAGCCTTCGGGGCTGCGCTCCTCCAATAGTGTTCATGGCACCAGCACGCGGACCCGGTAGAATCGCGACGGTGTGTTGGTCGCGCCGCCGGAATCCATCATGTTGGTGACGGTACCGAGTCCTGTTCCTCCGCTGAGGATGTTGGTCTGGCCGGCGCTCAGGAAGTTGTTCGAGTAGCTGCCGTCGGCCGGGTTGCCCGTCGAGTACTCAAGGATGTTGGTGCGCGACTGGACGCCCGGCGACCAGGTGCTGTCGCCATTGGCCCCCAGATAAATCACGTTAATGTCTGTGGTGTTCGTGTTGGCGATGCTGATGACGTGCAGGTATGCCGCGCTGTTGGTCGGGTTAAAGCCCGTCAAGAACTCGTTGGTGTTGCTCATGCCGTCCCCGTCGGGATCTGCATTGCCCGCCGCTTGCGGGCAAATGTCCAGGTTGGTGCTGTTAAAGTAGTGCAACTGCCACTGCTGGAACGCGGTCATCACGTTGAGTTTCACTTGATAGGGCGTGCTGGTGGTGTCGATCGTGTAGATCAGGCGCGTGTTCGGCACCGTGCCGATCGTCAGACCACTGCCCGTTAACGTGCCGCTGTACGTGAACAGCGTGTAGTTGCCCGGCCCGAACCCGCCGGCATCGGTGATGTTGAGCGTGCCGCCCAGCGTCAGGCCGCCCCTGGCCACCGTCGCATTGGTGTTGGTGCCCAATTGTACAGTGGTCGTCGCGGTACTGGCCAGGATCAGCCTGTTGGAGAAAACCAGCGCGCCCTGTGAGTTGAACGGACTCAGGAAGCCCCCATCCGCAATGGTCGCGTCGCCGAGCACCGTGCCAAAGCCCTGCACCGTGCCGGTGCAGGTCATGGTCGCGTCAAGCAACCCGCCCAGCAAGTTCAGTGTGTTGGTGGCCGTAACCATGAGTTGGGAGACGTTGGTGACAAAACCGCTGGCCCCGACCGTGAGCACGTTGCCCGTGGCAGCACCGCCGTCCGCGCTGCCGATGACCAAGGATACGTTTTGATTGTCCCACACAGCGCCGCCTTGAACGGTGGCGGTATTGTTGTACGATCCGGCGGCACCGCTCGACCTGTGGCCGATGGTGACGGGCCCCGAGTGAGTGGTCAGTTTGCCGCCCGAATCCAACAACAGCGTGTTGTTACTGGATCCGCCGCTGGCCCCGCAGCCCACCCGAAGCGAACTAGCCACGTCCATGTGCGCCGAATTGGAGATCACCAGCGCACTGCCAAAACTGTTCGAGTTGTTGCCGATCGCCAGCGCGCTGAAGTTGCTCCAGACTACAGTCGGGCCGCTGAGCACAAGGGTCCCGCATCCGCCGGCAGAGGCCAAGAACGTGTTGGCCACGGAGACATTGCCGTTGGTGACGAACAGGGTGCCGTTCCCGAACCTCCCGACAACGATCCGTCCCGGGACGACCAGCCCTTTCCCCGCAACGGCGGAAGAGGCGAGGTAAACGACCGTCACGCTGCCGGTTTGATCGCCCACGTTAAACGCGCCGGGGCTGGTCCCGCCGTAAGTCGGGTTGAGTTCGTGCGTGTTCAGGTTCAGGGTGACGATCGCGGTGGTATTCGAGGCGTTGCTAAAAAAGTTGCTCTGGATGTTCAGCACATCGGCGGTGAGCGTTACGGAGTACGTGGCGGCGTTGGTGAAGAACGCGTCGTCACCCGACCCCGGAAAACCACCCGTGCCGCCGGCGAGGTTCGTGGTCCACGCGGTGGTGCTCTGCCAATAGTCATTGCCATTGGTCCAAATGAGAGTCGCCGCATGACTGTTACCTGCGCCCACGACCGACGCCAGCAGCAACGCCAGCGCCCAAGCGGCGGCATGTCTGCATGGCCGATCCGTCGAACCGCGGCGACTACGGGAAATTACCCCTCGGCGACATACCAAGAGCGTGGTAAACCTCGAATCGGCCGGTTTCTGAACTGCGTGGTTGGCTGCTCGTATAGCCGCTCGACCCAATGAAGACAGATGCTGCCGTGTTTTCATCGCGCTTCTCCCTTTCTGGCGACCCGAAACGGCCTGCGGCTGGCGGCGTTTTGGATCGTCAGCAGACAATTCGTTTGCAGTGCGATGCGGCGAGGTCAGGAAACTTGTTCCGCACAAAGTATGAGGAGTCGCGCGCCAACTGGAGTTGGCAGACAGAAGACTTTGTTGTTCGTCTCGCATTCACCCACCTGAAACGGCACTGCGTTTCCGTTAATGCTGGCTCCAACACCAGCACCCGACCGAGTTGCGACCCGAACAACTGCCGGATGATTGCCGGTCACCCGACGTGTGCCAATACGGCTATTCGACGATGTGGGGAGTGACCCAGCCCCGAATCCTTCGGGGTAAACCTGGCATACGATTCCGATTCTCGCAGTTTCTCCGATGAATGGTACGCCCGCTCTGAGTCAGAGCGTCTTGGCTTCTCCGCCTGCAAATTAGGCTCCCGCAGGGCGGTCAAGTCAAGCGTATTCCTGCGCGTGTCCGCCCAATCGTCGGAACTTCGCGACGCTGGTGAGCCACCGCGCCCTATCGGGGACAAGAACGGCGGCGGAAGATGGCATAGGACCGATGGGACGAATAGGACGGATCCGCCGCCAAAGCGCTATGGCGGACACGTGGGACGGATGGGACCGATTGAGGAGATTTCGGACGCAGTGCGGCGGTGGGGGCGGGGCGAGGATTTGAACGCACATGTTTAACCCACCCCTTGGTCCCCTCCGGCGGAGGGGAGAGGACGGCGCGGTGAGTTGCCGCGGGAGTACGGCGTGCGGCGTCTCGTCCGACTCGGCTTCCTTCGGGCATCGCGCCCTACAAGGGGCGAGGGAAACGACAAGGTCAACGACGCGGAGCGGACGTCTCGCCCCGAAAGGGATTCGGGGCAGGGAGAGGCGTCCCTACCCCGATTAGGAATCGCGGGCGGGCCAACGACAAGGGGAGCGGACGCAGGCTAAAGCCTGCGGCTACGGGAACGAAGGAGGGCGGTCGCGAACGCAATGGCAACCAGGGAGATGGAGCTTGGTTCGGGCACCGGGACCGTCGCGAGTTGCCATGAAGTTATGGTCGGGTCGTTGTATTGCGCGGTAACGGGCGTCAGTGTCAGCATGCCCGACGAGTCGGCGGTTACGGTGTGAACGTCGTATTGGCTCCCCGCAGTTAGAGAGTCGACGCTGCCGAAGCGGATTCCGGGAGTTGTGAAATCGATGCCATTTACGTCGATTGTTTCGCCCCAATAGGCCTCAAACAGGTAGAGATTGTACTGCCGGTTTGGAGTCAACCCGGTGATGGTTGCGGAGTAAAGATGAGTGCTGATGTCGAACAGTCTTCCGTAAGCTCCTCCGATGTTTGCTCCCAGCCCGCCACCGCTTGAAAGCGACCATATGACGCTTGTTGAGGTGCCGTCAGTTCTTTTGAGATGTAGGGGATCTGGGGAGCTTTGCAGGGACGTATTCCAAAGGTCGCCGGGAGAACCGACTGCGCCGGGGCCGGGCCCGTACGCGGGAAAACCGTAATTAGCCAAGTTGTAGTCAAAGTCAATAAGTCCGTTATTAAAGTCAGCCGTTGACGTTCTGGCGGCGGCAATGGTTGCCAGCAAAAGGACAGTGAACAGCGTCAATCGACGATTTCGACCGGCAAAGGGAGGGCGGGATGTCCGCGCCAAACTCACGAGTGCAGTATGTGGACGTTCGGGGCGCAAAGTCAAGAACGGATTGGGCGAGGGGGCATGTGGGCAAATGGCAATTCGCGTCGACCCCGTACACGACACGCGGGCGGGCAGAGCGACGCGGCTACAAGGGCGAGGGGAACGACAAGGTTAACGACGCGGAGCGGACGTCTCGCCCCGATCTCGGAATCGGGGCAGGGAGAGACGTCCCTACCCCGATTAGGAATCGCGGGCGGGCCAACGACAAGGCGGGCGGACGCAGGCTAAAGCCTGCGGCTACGGGAGGGAAGAAACGGAGGGCTTGCGAGGGGTGGGGGTGTCCGATATTGTTTCCGCAAGATGATTGCATTGGTTGATTATGGGATGGGGAATCTGCGGAGCGTGGAGAAGGCGCTGGCGCGGGTGGGGGCTGATGTGCGGATCGTGAGCGACGGGAAATCGGCGTTGGCGGCGGAGGCGCTGGTGTTGCCGGGCGTGGGGGCGTTTGGCGATTGCATGGCGAACCTGAAGAAGGCGGGGTTGGTAGAGGCAATCGGTGAATTCATCGCGACGAAGCGGCCGTTCTTGGGGATTTGTCTGGGGTTTCAGGCCTTGTTTGAATCGAGCGAGGAAGCGCCGGGAGTGAAGGGGCTGGGGCTTTTTGCAGGGACGGTGCCGCGGTTCGCCGTGAATGGGTTGAAGGTGCCGCACATGGGGTGGAATCAACTGCGGGTGCGGCGGGTGGATTGTCCGCTGTTGAAGGGCGTGGCCGACGGCAGCTACGTGTATTTCGTGCACAGTTACTATTGCCAACCGAAGAGCGGGTCGGTGGTGTGCGGGACGACGGAGTATGGGATCGAGTTTTGTTCGATGCTCTGGAGGGGGAACGTGTATGCGACGCAGTTTCACCCGGAGAAATCGCAGGGGGTGGGGTTGAGAATGTTGAAGAACTTTGTTGGGTTGGGAAAAAGGGGCTCGTGAGTTCGGTTGGCTGATTTATGAAGAAGCCGTTTCTAATTTTTCCGGCGATTGATTTGAAGGGGGGGAAGGTGGTGCGGTTGCAGCAGGGGCGGGCGGAGGCGGCGACGGTTTATGGTGATGACCCGGCGGGGGTGGCGCGGCGTTGGGAGGCGGAGGGGGCGCGGTATTTGCATGTGGTGGATTTGGACGGGGCGTTTGAGGGCGAGCCGCGGAATTGGGACGGGGTGCGGGCGATTTTGGGCGCGGTGCGGATTCCGTTGGAACTGGGCGGCGGGTTGCGGCGGCGGGGGCAGGTGGAGGAGGCGTTGGAGATGGGGGTGACGCGGGTGGTGTTGGGGACGAAGGCGTGTGAGTCGGCGGAGTTCGTGGGCGGGTTGGTGAAGGATTTTGGGAAGCGGATCGTGGTGGGGATCGATGCGCGGGGTGGATTTGTGGCGGTGAAGGGGTGGACGGAGAAGACGAAGTTGACGGCGGTGGAGTTCGCAAGGCAGATCAACGAGGTGGGTGTGGCGAATATTATTTTCACGGATGTGTCGATGGACGGGATGTTGGCGGGGCCGAACTACGAGGCGATCGCGACGGTGTGCGGGGCGGTGAGTTGCGGTGTGATTGCGAGCGGCGGGGTGTCGGGGGTGGAGGATGTGCGGCGGCTGCGGCGGTTGGCGGAGGAGCAGGCGAGGGGGAATCTGGTGGGGGTGATCATCGGCAAGGCGTTGTACGATGGGCGGATTGATTTGAGGGAATTGGAGGGGCAAGCGGGTGACGCGGGGGCGCGGTGAGGCGCAGTGAAACTGAGTGAAACTGTTTGAGGCGGCTGAAGTGTTCTAGGGAGTGAGGATGACGAAGCCGGTCTGGTTCGTTCCCCGGAAGAATCCCGCGCCGGAGTCACCGACGTTGTTGGTCTGGACCAACAGCCCGTTGAACGCGACTCGCTTGTTGATGGCTGTGTTGAAGAAGCTGCCGAGGAATTGGCCGGAGGTCGGCACAATGGACAAGAGGAGTTGGTCGCTGTCGGGAGAAGAAACCGTGACGAAGCCATTGGAGCTGATGACGACGCTCTTCACGATATTGCTCGGCGTGTTGCCCCCGCCCAGGATCACCTGCGCGTTCCCGGCGACCGACGGGCCGCCAGCCGAGGGCTTCACAAATTTCGCCCCGCTCAATGTGACGACAGTGGTGAACCCGGTGGGATAGAAGTGATCTTTCGCCGTCTGCGGTTTGATCCAATTCAGCGTGGCGTCAAGCGGGACATTGGTGGAAAGGGTGATCACGCCGATGCAGGCGCCCAGTTTTTTGCCATAGAGGGCGTTGTAGAATGGGAAGGTGTTGAACTCCGAGACGGGAACCGCGGCCTTGATTGTCGTCCCGTCACCGAGCACGCCACTCAGGCGTCCGTTGCCGGTTTTCGACACCGTCAACGTTCCATATCCAAACCCCTGCGGGACCGTCGTATCGTTGGTGTTCGCCGGCGCCAGAGTAATGGTGTACCGGCCCGCCAAGGGATAATGATTCGTGAGGCTGTATGTGAGGTCCGCCAACAACTGGGACGTGAACAGGTTGTTGGAGACCGTGCCCGTGATTTCAGTGCTCCCACCGGTTTCATCCAAATGCATGATGACCTGCAACGGATTCACGTTCTTGCGGGGGATGGAGTTCGTCGCGTTGCCCGGCACGTCAAATTGTCCTCGAAATACGGAGCGCACGCCTCCCATCGTCAGGTTCGCCACAAACGAACCCGAAAGGGTGAGGTTGAGACTGAGGAAACCGGAGCTGGCCGCGGAAGGGGAGTTGGTCTGGATAACAAGACCCCGGTAGGTTCCTGCTGGATAGGCGCTGATCCGGAACACGACGCCATGGAGGTTCGGCCCTCCGAAACCCGCGGTTCCGTAGAAATAGCCGTCGCTGCCTTGGACCAACCCGCCATAGGGGACTCCGCCGTCAAGGCTGCCGGCAAAGTTGTACAGAGTCGTGGTCACGCCATTCGAGAGCATCTGGAATGCGTTACCAAAGTCGAATCCTCCGGCGGTCGTCATCCCGTAAAAGCGTCCATCGGTGCCCTGAATGAGCGCTGACTGCGGGTTGGCGCCTTCCACGCCGCCACCAAAGTGATGGATCGTATTGAACGTACCCGCCGAGTTGATCACAAACGCCGTACCGTCATTGTTCGCCCCGCCGAGGCGAGTTGTTCCGTAGAAATTGCCGTCACCGCCTTGAACCAGTGCGGCTTGCGGGTTCTTACCATCGACCTTCGTCACGTCACTGAATTGATAGATCGTCGTGAGCACACCATTCGAACTGATCTGGAACACGGTACCGTCGTTGTTCGTCCCCCCGAGAAATGTCGTCCCGTAGAAGAACCCATCGCTGCCCTGTACGAGTCCCGCTTTCGGCGCCGTGCCGTTGGTGCCACCCGTGAAGCTATACAGCGTGGTCAACATGCCTGCGGACGTGATCGTAAACACAGTGCCGGTACCGCTCGCGCCTCCCTGCGACGTTGTCCCGTAGAAACTGCCGTCGCTTCCTTGAACCAGCTCCGCTTCTGGAGTCGCACCATCCGTGCCAGTGAAGCTATGGAGAGACGTGAACACGCCATTCGAGCTGATTTGGAACACGGTACCGTCGTTGTTTGTTCCTCCGAGAAGCGTTGTTCCATAGAAAAACCCATCGGTTCCCTGGACGAGTTTTGCCACCGGGGTTGCGCCGTCGACGGTACCTGAGAAACTATACAGTGTGGTCAACGAGCCTGCGGAAGTGATCGCAAACACAGTGCCAGTGTTGCTGGTGCCCCCGCGTGACGTTGTCCCGTAAAAACGGCCATCGCTTCCCTCGACCAGCGCCGCTTCCGGAGTGCCGCCATCGGCGCCGCCGCTGAAGCTGAACAGTTGCGTCGGCTTAACGGCTATCGACGTGGCCGCGTCGCAATAGCGACTCACTAGCCCGGCGAGCACAACTGTCGCCAGAATGTAAGAACGTTTCATGACCTGTTTCCTTCGGTTCTGCGTCACGCAGCAAAGCACTTTCCCGACAGGAATGTCGAGGCTTTTTCGTTTGCAGAAAACAAACAGGGCGGCTCGGAAACCGAGCCGCCCCAGGGCGAACTGCCAATAACCCAGGCAACCAGCTAAGGAAGGACACCTTGCAAATGAACAAAGTCAAACTCGTCACGGATTTCGACAACATGACCGGAGAGGTCGCCCGCGTCACGTGCTTGCTGCGGGAGTGGATCACCAAAACGGGTATCGCGAAGGAAACGCGCGGACGAGCCAAACTTGCTGGTCGTCATGGTGCCGGCGTCAATCAACAAGAATGAGTTCTGGTTTGTACTGTTGGCAACCCACACATGGTATGCCTGCCCGGCTTCGAGTCGCGTCGCTTTGATATCGAAAACGGACTCACCCGAAGTACCTTTGAATCGAAGGGTCATCGTACCCTTGGCATGGGGGCTGGGAGGGACAATAGTCCTTACCATCGTGCCCTTGCGGACATAGCTCCGGGCACTTGGATTGACTGTCGGTGCGTAGAGTGGCGCCCAGAGAATGGTGTAGACGATATTGGTGACGCCCGGAGTCGGCACGGGAATGCCAAAGATGACATTGGTCACGGCATTGATCACGTTTGTGAATGCTATGATTTCATTGTTCACCCCTGGCTTGGCGATGTCAGTTCGCAGACCGTCCAAGTCGATGAGATTATTGAATCCGAGATTCACCAATTCAGTGGGGGCGGCGCCAGAACCGGTCAGGCGGCGCGACCACGTACCTTTCTTGGAGTTGACACGGCCCAGTGGCGCGACAGCATATGTGCAGCAGTCGGTGCCGAAACTCGAGAATGGTGCAACGAACTCAGCAAAGGAGTCCGGTTCGAGGCCGGTGACATCCACCTCCATGCTTTGCACGCCTTTGCTGTCGACTTCCAGAACCACCTTGCCGGTGGCGCTGCGCTGTGAGGGGTCGACTGTGCGGCGCAGTTGGCTACGGGAAATCAAACTTTGCGCTTGGGATTCAAGCGCCAGAAAGGCGACCGCCGCCACTGCCAAGCATGACCATAACTGCTTGATTCTCATGAAACTGTCTCCTTGTTTTGGGGCCCAATTGCCGCAAGTATTATGCCGTATTCTGTATACCAGAAGAATTTCCACCTACGCAAGCAAAGAAACTCAAGGCACGTGTGGCCGACTCTGGACAAAGGCCGCGGCCATCGGGTAGGGTGGTAACCATGCAAAACACAGTAATTGATATTACAGCGATTGAGATTTGGGTGTACGGCGCACTCATGATCCTCGGGGGCATCATGGGATTCGTAAAGGTGCGCAGCAAAGCGTCATTGCTGTCCGGCGTCGGCCTCGGGCTGGGGCTGCTGGCCAGTGGTTACGGCGTATGGCGTGGGTCGGCGGACTGTCTCATCGTGGCGATGGTCATCGCGGCGCTGCTGCTGGTGTTGTTTGCGTTTCGTTACGTAAAGACGCGGCGGTTCATGCCCGCAGGGGTGTTGGCGATCCTGAGCTTGGCGGCGGTGGTCATTTTGGGGATGGCGCGAAGTAACGGGCACTAATTCTCTCGATGGCGCAAGAGTACATCTTGAAGCCCGCGCACGGGGCGCGGGACCTTCATATCGACTACCGCTCGGAGTTGAACGACCAGCAGTTCGCCGCGGTCACAGCCACGGGCGCCGATGGCACCGTGAACTCCGGGCCGATGTTGGTGATCGCCGGCGCGGGCAGCGGCAAGACGCGCACGCTCACCTACCGCGTGGCGTGGTTGGTCGAACACGGTGTGCCGCCGGGCCGGATCCTGCTGCTTACGTTCACCAACAAGGCCGCCAAGGAAATGTTGCGGCGCGTCGAGAATCTGTTGCCCACTGATATCTCCGCTATCTGGGGCGGAACGTTCCATCACGTCGGCAACCGCATATTGCGTCGTCACGCAAAGCTCCTCGGCTTCAGCAACGATTTCACGATCCTCGATCGTGAAGACTCGAAGGACATGCTGGATGCGTGCATCACCGAGGCCGGCATCGACACAAAGCAGGAGCGGTTCCCCAAGGGCGACGTGCTGGCGGAGGTCTACTCGCTGGCGGTAAACACCGAGCGTTCCATTGAACAGGTGCTGGTCGAGCAATACGATTACTTCTCGCACCTCGCGGGGCCGATCAAGACATTGCGCGAGGTGTACCGTGAACGCAAGCTCAAGGCCAACGCGATGGATTACGACGACTTGCTCGTCAACACGCTACGACTGTTCCAGGAGCACGGCGAGGTCGCCGCGCACTATCGCGAACAGTTCCTGCACGTGTTGGTGGACGAGTATCAGGACACGAACAAAATCCAGGCGGATTTGATCGACGCCATCGCCACGCTCCATCGCAACCTGATGGTGGTCGGTGACGACGCTCAGTCGATCTATTCGTGGCGCGGGGCGAACTACCGCAACATCCTCGACTTCCCCGCGCGATATCCGAGCGCGCGCACGTTCAAGATCGAGGTCAATTACCGCAGCGTGCCCGGCATCCTCACGCTCGCCAACGAAGCGATCAAGGCCAATGTTCACCAGTTCGCCAAGAATCTCACCGCCGTACGCGCCGGCGGGGCGAAACCGTGGCTGATCCCGTGTGCCGACGGGAACCAGCAGTCGGTGTTCGTGGCGCAGCGCATTCTTGAATTGCGCGACGAAGGCGTGGCCCTCAATGACATGGCGGTGCTTTACCGCGCGCATTACCACTCGATGGAATTGCAGATGGAACTCACGCGGCGCAATATCCCGTACGTTATCACGAGCGGACTGCGCTTCTTCGAGCAAGCGCACGTGAAGGATGTGAGTTGCTTTGTGAAAATCGCCGTCAACCCGCATGACGAAATGGCGTTCAAGCGCATCCTCAAGCTGCTGGCCGGCATCGGCGCAAAGACCGCCGATAAATTGTGGGGGAAATTTCATCCGCTGCTTGCGGACGGGAAACCGTTGCTCGTTACCAGCGACGCGGTCCCCGCCAAGGCGCGCGACGAGTGGAAGAAGGTGGCCGAGACATTGAATCAGTTGCGCAAGATGGAACCGAAACGCGCCGCCGAGATGATCGAGCAGGTCATCGACGGCTTCTATGCGAGCTATCTCAAGGTGAAGTATCCGAATGCCCGCACGCGCGAAGAGGATTTACACCAACTCGCTTCGTTCGGGATGCAGTTTGAAACCATCGACGATTTCCTGGGCCAACTCGCGCTGTTGACAAACCTCGAAGCCGAAGATGCCTCGTTGCCGGCATCGAACGAACAGGAGTACCTGCGCCTCAGCACCGTGCACCAAGCCAAGGGACAGGAGTGGCGCGCGGTGTTTGTGATCGGGCTGTGCGACGGGATGTTCCCGCTCGCGCGCTCGCTCGACAACTTGGAAGGCGAGGAAGAAGAGCGGCGTCTCTTCTACGTCGCCGTCACCCGCGCGAAGGACGAGTTATACCTCACGTATCCAGTCTTTCGCATGACCGGCGGCGACACCGGCGGCTTCCAACGCCCCTCCCGGTTCGTCGCCGAACTCCCCAAGACGCACTACCAGGAATTCTCACTGCGGAATCAGGGTGGACATTGGTAGCGTAGCACCGACATCTTCCCGGCGTTTGCTGCCGTGGCCATCGTTTTCTGCAGGAACTGCGGATTTCCTGTGCCGTTGACAAGGATTCTGGTGTCCCATATGCTACACGGTGTGATAATGACGGCAGTTGCTGACTCAATTCCTGTCAATCTGCGGCAGTTGCTCCAACAAACGGGGCTTTTCTCGGACACGCAGATTTCCGAGGCGCTCTCGAACCAGGCGACTGCGGCGCAATCACTTGTCACTACGATGGTAAAGTCAGGAATCGTCCCCGAAGAAAAGCTGTTGCAGGGACTGGCCAAGGTCTTGCATTTGCCGTTCACGCGCATCACCGAAAAGGAGATCGACTCGGTAGCCCGTCAGCAAGTGCCGACGAAAGCTGTCTTTCAGCACAATATCGTGCCGATGCGCGCCGAGAACGGCACGCTGCTGGTCGCGACGAACGATCCGTTCAACCTGACGATGGTCGAGTCCATTCGTCTGGTCACAAAGTCCCGCGTGCAACTCGCATTGTGCACTGAGGCGGACATCGCGAAAGCCCTAAAGCGGTATTACGGTGTCGGCGCGGAAACGCTCGACGAGTTGATGCAAAAGAAAGTGCTCGACATCGACGACATCGCGGAAGTCACGAAAGACGATCTCGAAGGAGGCGACCAGGAGGCGAGCGTCGTCAAGTTCGTGAACCAGATCATCGGTGAGGCGTACAAGGAACGCGCGACGGACATCCATATGGAGCCGATGGAGAACGACCTGCGCATTCGCTACCGAGTAGACGGCGAGTTGCACCAGACACCCGTGCCGCCGCACTTGAAGCGGTTCCAAGCGGCGATTATCTCCCGTATCAAGGTCATGGCGAACATGGACATCGCCGAGCGCCGTCTGCCACAGGACGGTCGCATCAATGTTCGCAGTAGCGGCCAGGAAATCGACGTCCGCGTGTCAACCATCCCGACCGCTTACGGCGAAAGCGTCAGCCTGCGCTTGCTCACGCGCAGCAGCATTGTTCTCGGGCTCGAGAGTCTCGGCCTGAACAAGGAGGACGAGACGATCATCCGCAAGCTGATCGCGATGCCGCACGGCATCATTCTGGTCACGGGGCCGACCGGCTCCGGCAAATCCACCTCGTTGTACGCGTTTCTCAGCACGATCAACTCGATTGACCAGCGCATCATCACCATCGAGGAACCGGTGGAATATGAATTGCCCGGCGTGAACCAGATTTCAGTGAAGTCGGAAATCGGGCTGACGTTTGCGAGCGGGCTGCGCCACATTTTGCGGCAAGACCCCGACGTCATCATGGTCGGTGAAGTGCGCGATCTCGAAACGGCGGAGATTGCCATCCGCGCCGCGCTCACGGGACACTTGGTTTTCTCCACGCTGCACACCAACGATGCCCCCGGCGCCATCACGCGGTTGATCGACATGGGGATCGAGCCGTTCCTGGTAAGTTCGTCGGTCGAAGCGCTCATCGCGCAGCGTCTTATTCGCACGAATTGCAAGGCGTGCAAGGAAGAGTACAAGCCCGAAGCTGAGTTTCTGCGACAGGTCGGTTTCCCGCAGGCGGAGGTCGGCAAAACGAGGTTTTACCGGGGACGCGGTTGTGAAGATTGTCGGTTCACGGGTTTCAAGGGTCGTTCGGCCATCTATGAGATCCTCGTGATGTCCGAAACATTGCGTCCGTTGATCATCGAGCGCGCCTCATCGTCGGCCATCAAGCAGGCCGCCGTCGCCCGTGGCATGAAGACCCTCCGCGATGACGGCTGGGAGAAGGTCAGGCTGGGCCACACCACGGTCGAAGAAGTTGCGCGTGTCACCCAGGAAGACGAAGAACTTACCGTTACATGAGCCAACGTGCCACGCGGGACACGCTTTTTGAATGGAGCGGGGTGCGGAACAAAAGATTCTGCCCGGTGTCGAACTAACGACGAGATTGTATGCCGACGTTTCAATACAAAGCCAAGACACGCGCCGGCGAACTGGTGAGCGGCTCCCTGGCGGCGGGGGACCGCCGCGCGGCACTGGCCGAGTTGGGCAAGATGGGGTTTTTCCCGCTGGCCGTGGATTCTGCCGACGTGGAGCAGCGGGGCAGGAAGCGCGGCGGCCTTCGGGTCAAGCCACGCGATGTGTTGATGTTCACCGAGCAACTCTCCAGCCTGCTGCGATCGGGAATGTCGCTGAGCCAGGCGCTCGGCACGTTGGAACGGCGCAGTCAGAAGAAGGCCTTGGGCGCCGTGCTCAGCGAATTGCGCAACGGTATCGTGCAGGGCGAGAGTCTGTCCGATTCGCTGGCGAAGCATCCCAAGATTTTCTCGCGTTTCTTCGTGAACTTGATCAAGGCGGGTGAAGCCAGTGGCGCCCTCGACGATGTGCTGCTGCGCTTGGGAAAACATCAGGAGCAAATGGCGGAAGTGCGCGAGAAAGTTCTCGGTGCGCTGATCTATCCGTTGATCGTCGTCTGCGTCGGCATCTGCACGATCGTGTTCTTCATGATGGTGATGGTGCCGAAGTTCGCCGGGATGTTCAAGGAAATGGGTAGCACGATGCCGCTGCCGACCCGCATTCTGATTGGCGTTAGCGATGCGTTTATGTCGTATTGGTGGATCGGCGCGTTGTTAATTGCCAGCGCGGTGACGGTCTATCGGATCCGCGCCCGCACGCCGGAAGGAAGGCTGGCGCTGGATACGTTGAGGCTGCGGCTGCCGGTCTTCGGCAGCATTCTCACGGCGAATGCCTTCGCTCAATTCGCACGCACGCTCGCGACCCTGCTCGAAAACGGCGTGCCGGTGCTCACCGCGCTGCAAATCGTTGAAGACACCATGACGAATCGCCTGATCGCCAACGAGATTCGCGAGGCGCGCACCCGCGTCACGGATGGCACGAGCATCAGCCAACCACTCAGCAAGGGAAAGGTATTCCCCGAGTTGTTGATTGACATGCTGACCGTGGGCGAGGAGAGCGGCGAGGTGGTGCCCGCACTCAAGAACATCGCGGACACCTACGAGCAGGAACTTTCGCGCACCCTGAAGGTTTTTACAACACTGCTGGAACCCGCGATCATTATTCTCATGGCCGTCGTCGTCGGCGGCATCGTGCTGAGTATACTGAGTGCCGTGTTCAGCATCACGTCGGGTATCGGCAAATGAACAAGGAAATGCTTATGAAACAGATCAAGCGCGGTTCTCGTTCGGGATTTACGTTGCTGGAGATTCTGCTGGTCGTCATCATCATCGGGATGCTCGTCGGCGTCGCCGTGGTGAACCTCGGCGGCAAGGTGAAGGAATCAAAGATCACGGCCACCCGCGACCAAATCCACAACTACGAATCCGCCCTGGATTTGTACGAGTTGGATAACGGCGTTCTGCCCAGTACGGAGCAGGGGTTGAACGCGCTGATCGCGGTGCCGTCCGGCACGCCGGCGCCGTCAAACTGGAAGGGCCCGTATTTGAAGCCGCCCATCATAAAAAAGGACCAGTGGAACCGTGATTTCAAATACGTATGCCCGGGCGTGCATAACACAAGTACCTACGACATTTACTCAGCAGGTCCCGACGGCCAGGAAGGGAATGAAGACGACATCGGCAATTGGCAGTGACGCCCGTCCGCTCCGGGCCGGCTTCACCCTCATCGAGCTGAGCATCGCGGTGTTCATTATCGCCATCATCATCGCGGTGGCGATGCCGAATTTCGTGCGGTCCTACAATGCGGCGCTGCTCAATGAGACGGGGCGCACACTCGCAACCAATTGCGAGTTTGCGAAGCTGAACGCCGTGCTCCATCAACAGAAGGTCGCATGCTACATCGACATGGACAAACAGACGATCTGGTTGATGCAATACAGCACCACCCCGGGCGCCGACAGTCTTCAGCCGCAGTCGCAGATCTTGAAGACAATCGAGATTTCCCCGCGCATCGCCCTGTTATCGGCCCAATCGGGCGATCAACTGCCACAGCAAAAGGGCCAGGTGGAGGCCACGTTTTACCCAAATGGCACGTGCGACCCGTTTACCATGACGCTCCGCGGGGCCGAAAGGGGGAGTGGCTTGGAGGTTGTCGTCGATCCCGTGACGTGTCGGGGTATGTTGTGGCCGATCAAGCTATGAATGCTCGCGACCAACGCGGTCATGCTGCGCCAAGGTCTGGCGAAGGTGGGTTCCTCCTGCTGGAAGTGCTCCTGGCGCTGTTTCTGTTGACGATCAGCGTGTTTGTGCTCATCGAGGGCCTGAGCCGGTGTCTGGCGGCTGCGCGCGCGGTGCAAAGTTATTCAACCTCCGAGATGCTCCTCGCCAACCAGAGCTACGTGTTCCACACGGAGCGCGGGACGGATATTCTCGATCAAGAGGGCACGTTTGACGACTACCCGGGCTATGCCTGGTCGCGCAAACTCGAGCAAACAGATACGGAAGGGCTGTGGAAACAGGTGCTCACGGTTTCCTGGTACGAGCGCGGTCAAGTCGCCAGCGACTCCGTGGTGGAATACAAGTATCTGCCCGACAAGCAGCGGTAAGCATGCCGTCCCATCGTCCAAACCGAACTCGCGCGGGCTTCACGCTCATGGAAGTCCTGCTCGCCGTGGCGATCCTCAGCATCGTCATTGCCGGCGTGTACAGCACGTGGAACGCGTCCTTGAACTCGTGGCGACGCGGCACCGATGCGAGCGAAGTCTTCCAACGGCAACGTATTGTCATGGAAGCATTGAGTGAATTGGCGCAGTCCGCAGTTTTTTTTGCGGCGTCACCCTCGTTGTACACGGTCACGGCAACCAAGCATCCCGGGTTGGGTGACAGTGTCAGTTTTGTGACGGCCTCGGACGCGTTCCTGCCTCCCAGCGAAGCCACCGCCGCAGGCATGCGGCGGGTGACCATCTCCCTCGAGCAGGATGACTATCGGCGCACGTATCTGGCCATCGTGAACCAACCCGCGCTGAAACCGGAAGAGGAGTCCAAGGACAAGGAGCCACTGCAGGCGCACGTGATATCAACGGATGTGAGCGGGTTCTATGTCCGCTATCGCAATGCCCGCGACGGCACTTGGGCTGACACATGGGAGGACGCCAATACTCCGCCGTCAGCCATGGAGTTTACCGTGGTCTTTGGACAGCAGGGTGATCGGGTTCCGCCAGTCGTCATCACCCGGGCGGTGGATATTCCTGTGGCTGCATTTCTGGTGCAGGGCGGTGGGTTGATGCCGGCGATACCAGGCCTAAATGGGGCCACTCAGGTGCCGCTCCGCAATGTTGGTTCCTCGACACAGTCCGGCAGTCCCGGCGGGTTCCAACACGCGCAATCACCCGCATCAGCGGGAGGAATGCGATGAGCGGGCGCGCTTCGAGAAACGATTTTCTCCGTGGCCGCAACGGGGTTGCCATCGTGATTGTGTTGTGGGTCGTACTGGTTTTGTCCTTGCTGATCAGCGGATTTGCTTTCACAATGCGCGTCGAGACGCACGTCGCCTTGTACGCGCGCATGGAACTGAAGGCCGAAATGCTGGCACGGTCGGGTATCGAAGTCGCCCGGATGCAATTGATTCTGCACCAGCAGTCGCCGACGGAATCAGGATTCGACGCGCCGAATCAATTGTGGGCCACCAACGAATTGCTATACGTGGACCACGAATTGGGGGAAGGAACCTTTAACGTGAAAGTTACCGACGAAGAATCCAAGATCCCGATCAACGTCGCCACCGATGTGCAGCTCAAGCGCCTGATGGAGCTTCTCGATGTCGACCCATCGGACGGCGATGTCATCGTCGATTCGATCCTGGATTGGATTCAACCCGGCGACCTCACCAGGCTGAATGGCGCCAAAAGCGACTACTATTTGAGTCTTTCGCCGCCATACCGCGCCAAGAACGCGCCGATGGATCGCGTGGAGGAATTGTTGCTCGTACGCGGGGTGACGCCTGAATTGTTCCAAGGAACACCGGCAACGGACCAGGACCCGGCCCGGCCCGGATTTGCGGACATCTTCACCACGATGACCTCGGGCATGATCAACGTGAACACCGCGTCAGCCATTGTTCTGGAGGCCATGCTCGGCATTGACGACGCCCAAGCCCAAGCCGTGATGGCGCATCGCGACGGCCCGGATGGTGTCCCGGGCACTGACGATGACATGCCCTTCCACACCACGGATGAATTCTTTGCAGCGATTGGGAATCGGGATCCGGCTGCCCGCCAAGCCATGCAGGGTCTTGTTTCGGTGAGTTCCTCCTTTTTCACCGTGAGATCCACAGGCTCGGTCGGCGGTGTGAAGCATACGATACTGGCCACATTAAAGCGCGACAACGCCACCATTCAGATTGTGATGTGGCGCGAACTGCGGGAGGCCTCGTGAAGGCGCTCTTCAGTCCGCGCAAACTGGCGCATCTGGGCCAGGCCCGGGGATGGGCTGCGGTGGCATTCGGGGCCTCCAGCCTTGATCTGACCACCGCACGCGCCGAAGGCGGCGAACTCAGTGTGGTCCAGCAATCGTCCGCCAGCGCGTCGCCGCCGGAAGGCGCGTCGGACGCACCGCTGCAATGGCAGAGCGCGGCCCAGTCGCTTCGCGGCCGATTTGATCCCCGGGATCACCATGTCGTCACGTCGGTGAGTTGCGAAGATGTGCTTTGCCACATTGTACGCTTGCCAGCCACGGAACCGGTCGAACTCAAGCAGATGCTCGACCTGCAGATCGACAGCATCACGCCCCTGCCGCTTGAAGAAGTCGTGTACAGCTTTGAACCGTTGGAAACCGTCGAAGGTCAGACGCGCGTGCTGGTCGCCATCGCCCGCAAAGCGGCGGTCAACGAGCGCATCGAAGCGCTGGAGACTGCGGGATTACAGGCCGAAATCGTCTCGGTGGACGCGCTGGCGATGTTCCGCGCGCTTAACCAGCGTCGCCTGCTGGCCGGCGACGACAAGCTCAACGTACTGGCGATTCTTGGCGCCGCGTCAGCCAACGTCATTGTCTATTCGCAGGGCGCGCCAGTGGCCGTACGTTCCATCGTGCTCGGCGCGGCGGCAGAATCAGTTTTGCGTGAAGAGTTGCAGCGCACGCTTGTCGCCGCCGAGGCCCTGCAACCGCAGCGTGCCATGGGCGGCGTCACGTTCCTGGCGCAGGGCGAGTCAATGAAGGCGTTGGCGGAAGCCGTGGCGAATGGATTGAACGCGCCATCGTCATTCCTCACCAATGGCGCGGTGCCCTCCGCCGGGCTGAGCCTGTGTTTGCAGTGCGCGGGGCGCGAGGTGGCGGCCTTGAACCTCCTGCCCGATGAATGGCGGCAGAGGCGCAAGACCGCTGCGTTTCGTCGGCGCCTCATCCGTGGTGGGATCGCGGTCGGGGTGCTCTACGCCCTTGCGCTGGCCGCGTTCCTGACCTTCCTGGCCGTCAAGAAAGCGCAACTCCATCGCGTGGATAGCGAGATCAAGGAACGGCAGGCCGAATTCACCAAGGCCAAGCAGTTGCAGAGCACATTGATTGCGACGCGCAAACAACTTGATCTGAGTTCCTCCGCCTTGGAAGTGCTGCGTGACGTCGCTTCGCGCCTGCCGGAAAACGTGAAGCTGACGTACTTCCATTACAAGAAGGATCAAACCGTCGCGCTCAAGGGGCAGGCCCCATCCGCCGCGATGGCGCTCGATTTCCAGAGTCGCCTGGAAAAGAGCGAAATGTTCTTGGCAGGAGGAGTGAAGGCGGGACGGAGTGACACGGGGGCGGGTGGCTTGACGAAGTTTGATCTGACTTGTACTCTCAAAACCGCCGGGGGGGCGGCGACGACACATTGATGAAGATCACCAAACGAGAGCGCGGGCTGTTGACAATCACCGTGACGGTGATTGTGTTGGGCATCAACTACGTCCTCGTGATTCCGCTCCTGCGCTCCCGGGGTGACGTCATCGAGAGACTCAAGACCCAGCGACAGCAGCTGACGGTGATGCAGGAAACGATCAAGCGCAAGACAGAATGGCAGAAACAATATGACGAACTCAGGCAAGGCCTTGGCCAGCGGACGGAGAATTTTCAACAGGATTCCGACGTGCGGAAGAGGGTCGAGGAGATCGGCGCCAGTTCGGGGGTCCAGATAACGTCGCGCCGTTCGATGGCGGAAGAAGACAAGGGCGTGTACCGTGTGTTGCCCGTGCAATACGCCCTCGACGCCAACACGGATTCCTTGGTCCGGTTTTTATTCTCGCTCCAGACGGGCGCGGGCTTCATGAGCGTGGAGCAACTGCAGATCGCGCCCAAGCCTGAAAATCCTAACATTCTGCGATGCGACATTCTCGTGCGTGCGTTGGCCGCTAAACAGAGGAGCCCGAATTCGTGACGACTCGCACCATGAGGAACTTCACGGCAGTGTGCGCGTTCGGCATGAGTCTGTGCGGTACCTTTGCCCGCGCCACGGATGGGACGCGTGACTTCGCCCGGTATCAGGTCATCCTCGACCGTGCGCCGTTCGGGGCGATGGCCGGCACGGCTGTCGAGGCCCAGCAACCAAGCTTTTCGACACGGTTCACTTTCATTGGCACGGCCAAAGAAGGCGATAAACCCCTGATAGCGATTGTTATGGACAAAGAGGGCAATCGTGTCCACTTCGTGGCCGCAGGTGACAAGATCGGGCCTGTGACCGTCGTAAAAATTGAAAAGGTGGATAAGGCTCCCGCCAAACTGGTGTTGAAGCAGGATTTGGAAGTCGCCACATTGTTGATGGACTCGAAGGCGGCTGGCGTCGGCGCACCGCCCGCCGTGGAGGTTCCGCCTCCTCAACTGGTGCAACCCGGACAGCCGCCAATACCGGGGGTTGCTCAACCGGGGGTCCGCCGCATTCCTTTTGTAAGGGGGATAAGCAAGTGAGATACCTGAGATTGAACTTATGGATGGCGGCGTTGGCGACATCACTAGCTTTGCTGATTGGCTTCGCGTCGCGTGACTTGGCCCGGGCTGACGGCGAGACCAACGCGGCGTCTGACGCGAATGTCGAGCAGGGGGCGGGCGGGACGTCACCGTCGGATGCCGATCAGACCCAGGAAGAGTCCCCGTCCACCAATGGCCTGCCGCAAGAGATCATGGAACTTCTACAGCCTCCGTCACAGACCGCGGTGACGCCGCCGACGCCACCCGCACCCCCGAGGCAGTCCGCTCCAGCACAACCGCCGCCGAACCTCGTCGTGTCCACGACTACACCGCCGTCGCAACCGCTGCGGACACCGCCTCCAGCACCCACGCCGGCGGTGCCGGCGCCCGAGGTGCCGGATATTAATTTCGAGTTCCAAGGCGCGCCGATCAACGCCATCCTCGACTGGTATTCCCGGCTCACGGATCGGTCGATCATCTCGGCTCCCAACCTGAACATCGTCGTCAACTTCCGCAGCCAGAGCAAACTCACCAGGAGCGAGGCGATTCAGGCGCTCGACAGCGTGTTGGCGATCAACAACATCGCCGCCATCCCGCTGGGCGAGAAATTTCTCAAGATCGTCCAGATCAACACTGCCAAGCAGGAGGGACTTCCCATTGGGAAGGCCCTTGTTCCCGCCGACACACTGGGAACACAGATCATTCCCTTGAAGAACGCCAAGGCGTCCGATGTGGTGGCCGTGCTGCAACCGTACCTGCACCCGTACGGCCAATTGATGGCGCTTCAGGATTCCAACAGCATTCTCATCTCGGAAACAGCCGCCAACTTGAAGCAAATGCTGGAGATCGTTGCGTACGTCGACCAGCCGTCGACGCTGCGGATGGAGATGCGATCGTATGTCCTGTTACACGCCAAGGCCAGTGATGTCATGGCTCGGTTGCAGTCAATTATTCAGGATGCCGAGCAGGCGGGCGCGCATGCGGCGGCGCCAGGCCAGCCGGCCCAACCGTCGCCAGTCCGCCGCTTGCCGCAGCCAGGCCAGCCGGCCGCGTCGGGCGGTGGGGCTGGGGGTGCGGGAACGGTCGTCGAGGGTAAAGTCATCATGGCCGCCGACGAGCGGACGAACAAGATTTTCATCCTCACCCGGCCCAGCAATTTTGATTTCTTCGACCGGCTGATCGCGGAATTGGATGCCAAGGTGGAGCCCGACGTGCTGATGAAGGTGATCACCCTCAATTACGCGACGGCCGAGGACATAGCCTCGTTGCTAAACGCGCTCATCACCGGGGGTTCCGTCTCAACAACGCCACGGCGAACGTCATCCTCCGGCACAACGACCACTGGCGCGCGACCGCCGTCCATCCCGCCACCGCCGGTGACGGGAGGGGCCTCCGGCGCCGGCACCCTGAACACGGGGCTGTTGCAGTACGCTGAGGGGGTCCGCATTCTGCCGGATCCGCGCACGAACACCCTGTTGGTGATGGCCACGAAGGAGGACATGGCGCGCATTCAGCAGTTAGTGCGCAGCCTCGACACCTCGGTGGCCCAGGTACAGATCGAAGTTGTCATCGCCGAGATCACGCTGAACAACGAGTTGGATGTCGGGGTGGATGTGTTCAAGCGGTTGGTCGGGGGGACAGTTACCGGAACGGGCGGCAACGCCACGGACGGCAACGCGCCCGTCCAATTACCGACGGCCGGCAATGCCGCCAGCCTCATCGGCAGCAACGCTCTGCCAACTGCGGCGGCCCTCGCATCCGGCCCGGGCGGTCTCACGTACTTCACCACGTTTCAACATTTGGGCCTGGATGCCGTCATCCACGCCCTCGCGAGCACGTCGAAATCTAAGGTGCTCTCAACACCCGTCATTCTGACGATGGACAATCAAGAGGCGAGCATTACCGTCGGTGAATCGGTCCCGGTGCCGCAAAACACGGTCTCCTCCATTGTCGGCTCCAGCGGCACACTGGCCACGGGCCAGCTCAATGCCAGCATCGACTACAAGGACGTCGCCATCGAGTTGACCGTAACCCCGCGGATCAACCCGGATGGTTACGTGCGCATGGACATCGAACAAAAAGTAAACGATCTCGGCGCCAGCGTGAACATTGGCGGCACGGTCGCGCCCACGATCCTGAAACGCGAGGCGAAATCGTCCGTAGCTGTTCAAGATAAAAGCACCATCATGCTGGGCGGCTTGATCAAGGAAAACAAGACCAAGACCGAGACGAAAATCCCGTTCCTCGGCGATATCCCGTTTTTCGGCCAGATGTTCAAGGGTCAAACGAACAACAAACAGCGCAACGAACTCATCATTTTCATCCGGCCGACCGTCCTGCGCACGGATGACCAGGCCATGGCCGAGGCCGCCCGTCGGACGCGAGGGTTGAATTTGGGCCGGGACTTGGATTTGGACCAGTTCTTCCCAACCCCCGAGGAGCCGACGAACTGGCCGGCTCCGCCCACGGGTTTGCCGCCGGTGAAAAAGGCAGCTCCGGCGAAAGTTTCAACCCCGTCCACCAACGCGGCCCCGGCGAAGATCACCAGCGTTGTTTCGACAAATCGTTCCAATGTGGCGGTGGTGCAATCGCCGACGGAGAGTCCGTCCGGTCGCCAGTCGGACAAGGTCAAGGCGTTGAAGTTGGAGGATGGCGATATCAGCGCTCAGTAGAAGCGGTCTCAGAAACCTCCGAAGGAATCTATGGACACGGCAGGACTGTTGAACCAGCGGGTCAGGGTTGTGTTGCGCCGGTTTCATCCGCAGACGCCGCGCGAGATTGTTCGCGGCATCATTACCGACGTCGATGAAACCGGACTACGCGTCAGCGGTCGCCGCTTTCAGGAGCACACGGAATTGGAGTCGGGCGCGCCCCTGGAGCGGCCGGTCGAGCCGGACACGAAAGTGTACTGGATTCCCCATAGTTCCATTCGGTACACCGAAATCATCGCCGCCGGCTCGCCGTCCGAGAAACTGGACAACGAAGTCCAGCGTCGCAAGATGTTCACGCCGCAGGAACTTCACCGCCTGACCGAATCGTAATTGAGAGCGTCCCGGGCCATCCCCCTTTACGGCCTCGCCGTCATCCTCCTCGGCGCACTGTTCGCGCCGTGGCTGTTTTGGGCCGTGCAGCGATTGGCGGCACAAGGTTCCGTTGCCCAGTCGCTCGCCGCGTATCCGTTCCGGCGAGTGTTCAACCGCTCGATCATGATCGTCGCGCTCGCGGGGTTATGGCCGCTGCTGCGCGCCATCGGCTTTCGCTCATGGAGTGAGCTCGGCTATGTGCCGTCGCGCGATTGGTGGCGACACGTGCTGGGCGGCCTGGGGTTGGGAGTTGGATCACTGACACTCGTCATCCTGTTCACGATTGTGTGGGGAAGACGCACCTTGCACTTCGATAAACCGGCCGGTCAAATGGCCGGGGTCGCTTTACACTTTCTGCTGGCGGGCATCTTGATCGCGCTCTACGAGGAGACGTTTTTTCGTGGCGCGTTACAGGGCGCATTCCAACGGGGAATGAACGTTGTTGCGGCGGTGGTCCTGGCCAGCGCAATGTATTCGGGGCTGCATTTCCTGAAACCGAACGGCGTGAACATTCCCGCCGATCACGTCGCGTGGAACAGCGGGTTCACCTGTCTCCGGGGGATTGTTTCCCAGCCGTTCCGTCAGGACGATGTCTTTATTGCCTTCGTGACCCTGTTTCTGGCGGGCTGCGTTTTGGGATTGGCATACGTAAAAACCGGCGCATTATATCTGCCCATCGGGCTGCACGCGGGCTGGGTGCTGGCCAACGAATCGGCGCGCTGGCTCAAGGCCGGGCCGATCATCGAAGACATGGCCACCTGGCCGATGCTCGTCCTGCTGCTCGTAGTAATCGCGCGACTATGCCGGACCACATTCAAACCGTTGCGCTCCCCAAAGACCAACCGTTAGGTGCGACGGCATTTCGCAACGCAGTAGACCCCCGCGGCTTGTAAGGGAAAACCTTACAACAAAATCAGGGAAACCCTTACAGACAGGAAACTCCGGTTTGTGCTACAAGCCCGAAGAGTCGAAACAAGGCCCGAACACAGTACGAACCATTGGAGGCACGCAATGATTGTCGAGCGGTTGCGAGACCCGGGCCTGCCCGGCTCTGGGCCCGCCGAGCCTTAGACCTAGTCTGGCCGCGCAACTGCCCGTTCTGCGCCTGTCCGCTGTCCGACACGGAACCCGGCATTGTCTGTCCCACGTGCCTGTCTTCCGCCAAACTCATCGAACCGCCGTTTTGCCGGCAATGCGCCTCGCCGTTCGCGGGCACGGTCACCGGCGATACGTTCGTGTGCGGCTATTGCCAGGACTTGCGCTTTTATTTCAGCCGGACCGTCTGCGCCTGCCGGGCGGAAGGCGTCCCGCGCGACTGCATCCTGCGCTTCAAATACAATCGTGAAATGTATTTCGGCACGCATCTGGTGGATTGGTTGCTGATCGCCGCGCAACGCTGGATCGACTGGCGTGAAATCGACGCCATCGTCCCCGTGCCGTTGCACCCGCGCAAACTGCGTCAGCGCGAGTTCAACCAAGCCGAATACCTCGCCGACGGGCTCAGTCGCGCTCTCAAAGTTCCCGCGCTGAAACGAAACGTGCGTCGCGTGAAAGACACCTCGACCCAAACCAAACTCGACGCTGAGGCACGCGCAAGAAATATGCACGGCGCATTCGCCGTCCACGACGCCACCGCCTTCAAAGGCAAACGGCTCGTCGTACTCGACGACGTGTTCACCACGGGCGCGACGATGGACAGTTGCGCCAAGGTGTTGCGCGGAGCAGGAGCGAGAGAAGTGATTGCGTTGGCTGTTGCGCGAGGTGTGTAGGGGCCATGGTCGACGCGCCTGGAAGCTTCGAGCCGGTGGGAGCCTATAACAACGGGCGGCGCAACTTTTTCCGTGCATCGGGGGCGGCGTAAGCCGCCAAAACCTCTCCGAAGTAGACGCGGTGGAAGTCGCCGTCGGCATAGGCGGACGCCTTGATGTCCGCCGCCAGGTTTGCCGGAATCACCTCGTTGGTATGCACGACCCGGCACTCGTAGTGCACCACGCCTTGCTCGATGACGGGCACGCGGACTTTCCGGGCTGCCACAGGCGTCAACCCGGTGTGAGCGAATTTGTCGCCGTCGCGGCCCGAGATGGTGCCGCAATGCTGGATCGCCTCGGCAAACGCAGCGGGGAGCACATTGACAGTGAACTCGTTGACTTGCTCCAGACGACTGTGGGTGAACCGGCTGGGGCGAACCAGTACTATCAGGACCGGTTTGCTCCATATGGCACCGCCCGTCAACCAGCCGATGGTCATCACATTCGGTTTTCCGCCTGAATCCACAGTGCACAGCAGCAAGCCCTCGCGGGTCAATGCGTCAATGGTCTCCTGCCAGAAATCAAAAAGCCTGATCGATTGTTTGTTCATCTGTTTCACCTCCGCACCTGTTCCTCATGCACGAGATCGCCAAGAGCGCGTCGCTCGCGGACGCCGGCCGCTTCCGCCGGAACGCCAATCGGCAGGATCGCCACCGGCCGCCACGCGGCAGGTGCGCCGACAATCTCCCCCACCTTGTCCTCGTCGAACGCCCCGACCCAGCAAGTCCCCAACCCGGTCGCGGTCGCCGCCAGTTGGGCATAGGTGCAGGCAATCGTCGTGTCTTGCACCGAGTAAAGTTCGGCTCCACGCGACCCGTATTTCGCACGGTTGCGGTCGGGATTCGCCAGGAAGACGAGCGCCAGAGGCGCTTGCGCGATGAACGATTGATCGAGCGCCGCCTTTGCCAATTGTCTCTTCCGCTCTGGGTCGCGGATGACGACGACCTCGAAAGCCTGCAAGTTGCCAGCCGATGGTGCACTGTTGGCTGCTTCCAAAATTGCTTGCAGTTTCGCATTCTCGACCGCTGCGCTTTGGAACGACCGCACCGAGAACCTGCGATCCATTACCTCATAGAAATCCAAGCCCATTGTGTCCTCCTGAAGAACGCGCTACTTCGCCGTGCCCGATGTCGCGGCGGGAACTGGCGACGGCGATGACGGTGCGGGCAAGGCAAGGAACCCCTTGGCAAGCAACTCGGCCGCCTTGGCGTCGCGCACCTTGCGGTCGATACTCCCAAGCACGATGACGATGACGCGCTGGCCTTTGCGTTCGGCGGTCAGGGCGATGGAGTAGCCCGCCTCGGTGAAGTATCCGGTCTTGAGTCCATCCACACCCTCGACTGTGCCGAGCAGATGGTCGTGGTTCCGCATCACGACCATGTGTTTCTTGTCGTCGGGACGAAAGGGCCGTTCACGGGTGGAGGTGTAACGCAACGTGTCTTTGTGCTTGAGCAGTTCGCGGCTGAGAAGGGCGAGATCACGGGCGGTGGTAACATCATGCTCCTGGCCCGCGCCCGGCGGCAGGCCGTGCACCGAATGGAACACCGTGTGGGTCATGCCCAGTTCCTGCGCTCGCTTGTTCATCAGTTCCACGAACGCATCCGTTGAGCCGGCGAGTTTCTCCGCCAAAGCCACGGCCACATCGTTGGCCGACTGGACCATCAGCGCATATAACATGTCATCGACAGAGAAGGTTTCCTTTTCGGCCAGCCAGACCCGCGAACCGCCGATGTGGGATGCTTTGGCGCTGACGATCACGGGATCCTGCAGCGCGAGCTGTTTCTGCTCGATCTTCTCCAGGACGGTCAGCAGGTCCATCAGCTTCAAGACGCTGGCGGGATACCCTTCGGCATCGGCCTTGTCTTCGAACAGCACTTTGCCGGTGGCGTTGTCCACGACAATGGCCCCCAGATAGGGATTTTCCGCGATCACTTTCTTCCTGGTGGGCTTAGAGGCGGCTCGCACCTCTGATTGTCCCACAACCATCAATCCCACCAGTCCGATGAGAAACCATGTCCGAAAAATCCGATTCATTGTCCTCCTCAAAGTTAAAAGTGCGTTCGCCCGCTTCAGTCGGGTGAGAACGAACGCTACTTTCCCCGCCACAGGCTCGCGTGTCAATCCTGACGGTGACCAAGACGCGGCGCAAACCAAAATTCAACAAGGCCATTCGAGCGAGGATTGGAACAGTTGCGATGGCAGGTTAGTATGTACCGCGGAAGGAGATGATGCCATGCCAACCCGTCTATGCGACCGCTGCGGCCAGTTGATCGAGGAAGGCGCGCTGCGCTACATCGCCAAGATCCAGGTCTATGCCGCCTACGATCCGCTGAACGTCGACTTCGAGGATGCGACCCGCGACCACACGAATGAGATCAGGGAAATCCTGAAGCGTTGCGAGGACCTCACCGAGGAGGAGTTGATGCAGGATGTGTATGTCGATTTCCAGTTCGACCTCTGCCGTGGTTGCCAGCGCACCTACATCAAGGATCCGCTACCTGCTGCGGAAGGGGCGGGAGGCACCGCTTGATTGCAGTGCGCGAACGATTGCTGAAGTTCCTCCGCGAACATCAGGTGCTGACGCTGGCGGTCGTGGAAGCGGACGGCAGCCCCTACGCGGCTGCGCTGTTCTATGCCGTCGACGATGAGTTGCGTTTCCATGTGGTGACGGATCCGGCGACACGCCACGGGAAGGCGATGCTGGCAAATCCGACTGTCGCGGGCACGATCCAACTCGACCGTCAACAGTGGCACGAGATCCGGGGCGTCCAGTTTCGCGGCATCTGTCGCCAACTCGGAAGCGAGGAGCGGGTGCGGGCATGGGAGATTTACAGTGCCCGGTTCCCGTTTCTACAACAGCCCGACGCGATCCTGACGCGAGAGTTGGCGAATACCGCGATGTGGCGAATCGACACGACATGGATCCGGTTGATCGAGAATCAAATCGGCTTCGGTCACAAGGAGGAGTGGACGCCACCCGCCACGCACGGCAATTGAGTTGTCAGAAGGTTTCGCCGTTCCAGCCCCACATGCCTGGTTTGATGTCGGCGAAGTTGATGTAGACCCTGTCTCTACGGATTCCGGTTTGCGATTCCAACAGGCCGCAAAGCAGTTGTGACAACTTGCCGGTCTTCGATTCCGGCAATTCGATGGCACGCAATTCCAGGAAGGCACACGGTTCCTCCGTGCCCGCGAACAGCATTTGGACCGCGGATTCGACGGACACCATCGTATACTGCTCGGGCTTGCCAAGTTCGGAGGCGACCATCCTGGATGCCACCTTCAGGAGGTTGTGCTTCTGACCTGCATCGATGGGTTTGCTGGTGGTGATCTTCAAGTATGGCATGGTCGTTCCTTTCGCTGTTATTTCACAACCTCGACCCGAATTTTGTCCCCGTCTCGGATGGATTTCAGCACCCGGGGATTGCCTTCGAGTCTGCCCAACAGATTCACTTTGGTGACGAGGCGGCATTCGTCGCCCTGTGAAATCGGAGTCGGGCCGAACGGGATGGCGAGCGATTGACCCTCGACCCAGAAACAGATGGTGCCCGGTGGCACGACTTGCCGCGCATCGGCTTCCAGAACGGTACGTACAGGCGTGCTGAAATAAACTTCTTCGCCCCAGGTGTTCGCCGAGGAAGAACAGGGCAAAGCCTCCAGCAATTTCTTGGTGGTCGGCGTGTCAGTCAGCACACCGAACACCTCGCCGTTATCCCACGAGATCCGGATTCGCATGGCCTCCCCCAACTGCCAGAACTGGAACGCCTAGCTCTTTTTGTCGCCGATCCTGACCACGGCGTACAAGATCGCCGCCGGAAAACCCGCCAGCAACGCCAGCGCGATGAAAATCCCGTGCCCTTGTCCCTGCTTCCGGATGTCCGTGAAGATCCATGCGGCCAGCAAAATGTTGCAGACCAGCCACACCAGCACGATCGCCCGGATGATTCCCACGACGCACCGGATCTCCGCCCTCACTTGGTCGCGCGGCCAGAGCGCGTGCGCCATGGGCATCGGCTTGCCCGCCATCTCGGGATGCGGGGGCGGCGTCAGACCTTCTTCGTGTTGGGTTGCCTGATGTTCCGTCCCCTCCTGAGCGAAGGCGACGCGTGAATTTCCACACACCATCCACCCAACTACAGCCAAAGCCAAACAGAACGCTACGCTTCTCATTGAGTACCTCCTGTTACTGGAAGCGTAGACCCGGTGACAAGCCCGGTCGAGCACAATCAGCAAATATGCACGACCCGGCAAGTTCCCAACCCGGTCGCTGGAGTTTTTGCACAGAACAGGGCCTGGTCAGAGGGCTGATTTCAGGATGCAGCCGTCGAGCGTGACATTGGGGCCGTGCAGGCCGCCGCACTGGCCCTCGATGACGACCGGTTGACCGACCTGCAGCAGCGTCACTTTGTCGCCGCGGGTGGTGATGCCGACCAGCACGGTGCCGCTCTTGGCTGGATAAACCGCCTTGTATTCGCCGGGCGGTTCGATGCCGCACACGACCCGCCGGGCCGGGTCGGCGGTCTTGAGCAGCAGCTCGTAGGGGCGGATGAAGGGCGGTTTGCTGAACCCGACGATCTCGCCCTCGACCGTGATCCGGCCCTTTCCGTACCGCGTCCCCGCCGCGACCGGGTCGGCGGCGTAGTGGGCCAGCAGATCCACCGAACTGACCGGCTGGCCCGGTTTGAGCGGCGGCAGGGATTCCATCGGCGCGGCCGTGTAGGCCGCCGCGGCGACCACCCGGGCATGCTCGGCCGTTTTCTCCGCCTCGGCCTTGGCTGCCGCCGCTGCCTTGATCTGCTCGGCGGCTTTACGGTCGGCCTCCTCCCTGGCTTGGCGCAGATTTTCCTGCTCGGCCCTGGATTGCTTCAATTCGCCCTGGAGATTGTCCAATTCGGCGGCCTTGCGCTCGAGTTCTTCGAGCCGGGACTTCGGGATCGTGACCGTGTCCTCCTCGGCGCGAAGCGCCGGGATGACGATGACGAGCGTCAGCAGCAAGCAGGGCAGGGCAGGATGAAATCGTTTCATGGGGAATCTCACCAAGGATTATCGTGGCGGCCGGACAAGTGTCAAATAGATTCCCGTCGAGGTCGCATCAACTAAACAACTTGCCGAGGGAGAGGTGTCTGTTACGATTGGTGCCAAAGTTCAGGTTGAATGGACCAGTCCCAGAGCAGAACGATCCGTTACGCGGTGGCTGGACTTTGCGTCCTTGCGCTCCTGATGCTTTTCGGTTGGTTTGTCCTGCGTGAACTCCCTCCATCATCGGAACCACCGCCCGTCGGGGCTGTAACCGCATTGCCGCGCGCCCGTAACGTCGATCCCCTATTCACACCCGACGACGAAGCGCCGCACGAAACGCTCACCAATCAGGTCGCCGGGTCAGAGACGGCCAACACGAACGCGGCGGCGATCTACCGGCAGGCGTTCGCTATCTTCGACACACTTTCGCAGACGCAAAAAGATCTGGTCGCCAATTGGCGCACGAATGTGGATTCGTTGGTGGAGGCGGAACTCTGCGAAAAGATACAACCGATCTGCGACCTGTTGCATCAAGCCGCGGCAGTATCGAACTGCGATTGGGGACTGGAACAACCCATCACAGGCAACACGCTCTTGCCGTATCTCAGTCTCTGTCGAAACCTAACGCGGGCGGCGGTCTGGAGCGTGGCCCACTGTCGGACGGATGACCCATCGGCAGCGGTTGACGATCTGATGGCCAGTTCGCGGCTCGGTCAGAATGTGTCGTCGCCTCCTATGCTGATCGGGCACCTTGTCGATCTGGCAATCCAAGGCATGGTGATCGACTCCGTCACAGAACACGCCAGCACGTTGGTCGGTGCGGGTGACGCGCGCCTGGTGGAACTGCTCAATAACGCCAACTACGATGACGGATTGCGCCACGCGTTCGAACTGGAGGCCGACATGATGACCAGAGAGGTCGATAGGCTGGCCGCATTGCCAACGGAAGAGATGAAGCGTCAACTGGAGGGAATTGAGTCATTTGCAAACAACCCCTCCCGGTTTCAGTCGTTGGAACCGGCGCAGATCATCGCGGACATGCGCCAAGTCGCAGAACTTCGAGGGCAATACGTCCAAGCACTGGGATTGCCGGAAGCGGACTATCACAATTGGTTGACCAGTCTGGACGAGGCCGGCAAGGCGAACCCATTTGTCGAGCTCTTCGTGGAGCCCCTCGAGTCGGCAGTAATCAGAACGCAAGCTATGACGGTCAGGAGCGCGATGGCTGCGGCCGGTCTGGCGGTCATGCAGGGTGGCCCGGATGCTCTCCAATCACATCCTGACCCCTCGACCGGTCAGCCGTTTACCTACGCGCAAACCGCCGACGGCTTCGAACTCCAATCCAGTTTTCAATTCCAAGAAAAGCCGGTGAAGTTATCGTTCAAGTAACCGCCTTCTAGCGGATCGCTTCCGCCAACTGCGATCCACTGCGCGGCAAATAGTGCGACAGCTTCTGTGCTGTTAAAGGAAAAGCACAAGGAGAGGTTTTTCGGTTCGCATCTGGTGGATTGGCTCCTCGTCGCCGCTCTCGAATCTCTGACCCCGGCTACCAGTGGATTCTGCGGCCATCAGGGCTTGCTTGGACTTGTCACATCAACGGCTTGGCGGGAGGCTTGTCCGTTGCGATACAGTTGCAGCCGGGTTTCGATCTCGCTGACCATCTGTGTTTGCCCAGCAGAACGAGCCAAGTCGATGGCCTTCTGGGCGGTGGCGATGGCATCGTTGAATCGGCCGGCGGCGGCGTAGGCGACGGCCAAGGTGTCGAGATACTCTGCCTCTCGATTGTTTGTGAGTTCGCCAGCCCGCTCGGCCAGAGTCACCGCCTGAACCGGGTCGCCGCCGTCCGCCGGCGCAAGCGTCGCGAGTAGCCACGCAAGATTATTCTCCGCCTCGGCGTAATCGGGTTTGCTCCGCAGCGCTTGCTCCCAATGTCCCATCGCTTCCGGCAGCCTGCCCAGTCGGACCAAGGCGACCCCCAGATTGTAGTGCGCCTCGGCGTAATCGGGTTTGCTCCGCAGGGCCTGCTCGTAGTGTGCGATGGCTTCCGCAATCCTGCCCGCTTGCTTCAAGGCGTTCCCCAGATTGTACTGCGCCTTGGCGTAATCGGGCCTGATCCGTAGCGCGCGCTCCAAATGTTCTATCGCTTCCGGTATCCTGCCCGATCGCGTCAGGGCATTCCCGAGGTTGTTGTGCGCCTCAGCGTAATCGGGCCTGATCCGTAGCGCCTGGTCGAACTGCACAATGGCTTCTTGAACCCTGCCAGCTTGAGAGAGGGCAGTCCCCAAGTTGTTGAGCGCCTCGACGTAATCGGGCCTGATCCGTAGCGCCTGGTCGAACTGCACAATGGCTTCCTGAACCCTGCCCGCCTGCGCCAAGGCATTCCCCAAGTTGTTGAGCGCCTCGACGTAACCGGGCCTGATCCGTAGTGCCTGTTCATAATGCCCGATCGCCTCCCCAACCCTGCCCGCCTGCGCCAAGGCGACCCCTAGATTATAGTGCGCCTCGGCGAAATCCGAGTTGATCCGCAGGGCCTGCTCGTAGCGTGCGATCGCCTCCTGAACCTCGCCCCCTTGCCACAGGTTGCACCCCAGATTGTATTGCGCGCGTGGGTTCCCTGGCCGCTTCGCCACGGTATCGGCCCAGATGGCAATACTGCTGCGGTAGTCCTGATTGCGCTGCACGGTGAGAAATCCCAGCCCGACCGCCAACACAAGAAACACCGCTACGCTTCGCCGGCCTGCCAGCGAATAGAGTCTCATCACCACGAGAGTCACCACCGCCGCCAATGGCAAGTACAGGCGGTGTTCATACGCCGGGCTGTCAGTCGGGATGAAACTCGAACTTGGCGCCAAGATGAGAAAAAACCAAGCGCCCACAAATCCCCAAGCGGAGGTTGTCTTCCATGCCCAACCTGTGGCGACCAATAGGATCGCTATCACGACCGCGGACGGCAGAATGCTCATCCACGTTCTTGCGATGGGCCACCCGCTGTAATCAAAACTGAGCGGGTGGGGCCACACGGACAGTTTCAGGTAGTGAAGGATCACGCCCGGCTCGGTCAGCAAGTACTCCCACCGGCTGACACCCACAAGTCGCGCATTCGCCAGAGCGTTGCTGAAACTTCCGGTGAAGAACACCAGGTAACCCAGCAAAATCCAGGTGCTGGCCAACGCCAGATACAGTGGCCATCGTCGTCGCCACGCCCCCGGGAATGATCCCGAAATAAAAGTACGGTCATAGAGCATCATCAGCAACGGGGCAGAAGCCATCACCTCCTTGCTGGCCATCCCCAACGTGCAGGCGCTCAGGCACAGGCCGTACCACGCGCGCGGCCGGGGCGACTCAGCGGCGCGGATGAAACAATACAGCGTGAGCAGGTAAAACAGTCCCATCAACGACTCGGCCCGTTGGACGATATAGGTCACCGACTCGGTCTGCAGGGGATGAACCGTCCAGAGGACCGCCACGGCCAGCGCCAATTCGTTGGCCACCGCAGCGAACCGCTCGCGCAGCCTCGGTTGCAGGAGAGTCCGCCGCACGATGCCCAATAGGGTCAACCCGGCAAGAATATGAACGGTCAGGTTCAGGGCGTGATACCCCCGCACGTCATAACCACCGAGCGCGTAGTTGATGGCCAAGGAAAGGTTGATGACCGGCCGCCCTTCAACCGTGCTGCCGCCTATATGCGGCGGTGACAGTGCATCCCAGATCGGCCAGAGATGACGGATGGTCGGGTTCTCTTGGATCGACGGGATATCGTCAAAGATGAATGGACTCGTGAAACTGTTGTGATAGGCCAGCAGCCCCGCGGCAACCACCAACAACGGGATGAACTTCTGTGTTTTCAACAGCCCGGGAGACTACCCAAACTTCTCAGCCGCGACCAGCGCATACTCGGATAGGTCTGTCGCCAGATTGAACCATTTGCGAACCCTGAGGCTCCAGGTCCTCAGACAGCGGCCCGGGTCACGGACCGTGCGGACTTGTCACACTCGCAGGCGCACGGTAAGCGCGTCCTGCCCGGTAGAGTTCCAGCCGGGTTTCGA
>Ga0187861_10000811_pt1 | contig 35022 bp, 47 predicted proteins | sample June2016WEW_10_1_3_FD_132986 | JGI IMG/M metagenome (GOLD analysis project Ga0187861, IMG submission 132986) | Peatland microbial communities from SPRUCE experiment site at the Marcell Experimental Forest, Minnesota, USA - June2016WEW_10_100 | ecosystem: Environmental > Terrestrial > Soil >...
CAGTTACACGTTGGAGCAGTTCCTGCGCCGGATGGGTGTGCTGCACGAGTGGGAGTTTGTCAAGGGCATGCGCGAGAAGTAGCCGGGTCAGTCGTTGGTTTTGCGCAAAACCGAGCCGCCCCAGTTGGGGCGGTTTTGCTCTTGACCCCACGGCCTCCGAGGGTGTGGGGTCATGAGAGCAGCCGTTTTGACTGCCCCGAGGGTGGGCAAACGTGCTCTAGGCGATTTGGCATGACGTGTGTTGCGGTGCCGTGAGCGCCAACGAGCACTTGCTCACTGCAAGGTCGGACCTAAATTACTCTGGGGTCGCCACGTGCGCCAAACCGGAGGAGTTGCGCCATGCCAAGTCACAGCATAGCTGATCTGCTCTCCAGGCAACAGGAACTTGCGGCGAGAACGTCGAAGGTAGTCGGTGCTTTCCGTTCCTTCCGCCAAGCCCTATTTGACTGCCTAGCCAAGTTCGCGGAAGAGGCTGCCGCGCAAGGGCTGCAGGGCGCGACCCGGCCCGAAATGGCCAGAGGCGAGGGAGACTTCGTAGAGTGGAGGATGACGATCAATCGGTATCCCTTGGTCATGGTGACCACCAACGACGCGATGCCCCTTGATCTCACGTCCGACGAATTGGTCTGCCGGGTTTTCGTCTACCGTTCTTCCGAACCCGAGGATGTTACACCGCTGGCGCACATTGTGTTTCACGAGAAAGCGAATGATCAGTTCGCCGCTTCGATCCAGTGGTTCACCACGGAGGGTCCAAAGTCGCTCGGCGGCACGCCCCCCTTCACACCCGAATTGATACTCAAGGGGGGCAAGGACATGGCCGACCGTCTTCTCGACCTCATGTACTGGCTACGAAACAGTTGGGTCGAGAAACCTTTGCTCTCTGAGATCCGAAAGGACCATGCTGCCGTACGTTCATTGGGGTTCAGAACTTGACCTCTGGTCTGCCTGACCACTGACTGGTGCCGACGCGACTTCGTTGCTGTGAGGGTGTACGACTTGATCTAATAGGTCCTAGAATTGAGGCTGTCGCTGCACGCGGGCACGGGCCGAGGCCCTTGGGCCATGAACGTCCAAGGGACCTCCGCTGGGCTCAAATCAAATGCCAACCATACGTTTCGACTCGGTCATCCAAGCCTTCGACGACTACCGCACCAGCCTCCCTCCGGCCCCCGAATCCATCCGCTACCTCGGCGAAGAGGCCCAGAAGCGGATGCTCCAGCTTGACTGGATTCTCCGAAGGATCGCCCAGGTCGATCAGGAACTTCAGGTCCTCGCCCAAGAATTGCCCTCCGGTCCTGGCCCCGCCGTCCCGCTCCCCGAAGGCTATGCCAGGCGCGCCCTTGCCCTTATTGAAGAGACCGAACTCTTCGCAGAAGCCTTCTACTACTTCGCATGGCGTCTTCGCCAGGTCCTCCGGTCCCTGCCCGGTTTCAAGGATTTCGAAAGCATCGGAGTGCGAAATTGTCGAAACCATCTCGTCGAGCACCCCGAGAAGAAGCGTGGCCGCCTTTACAATTCCTTCGCCTCCAACTCACTGGTAGGCCCCGTGCTCAAACCATCGCGACCAGTCAACGACACTGAGACTTATGAAGACCCCGGCCTCTTCATCAATGCAGCCGAACTCCAAGGCAACATCCTCGGAATTCTCCAGGCCGCCCGAAAAGCACCGACCCCGCCGTAGTCGAGTCGGGTGTACAGTCGGCGGTTCGAGTCGTGGTCCGAGTTTGCGAGGAGGCGAGATGGCGAAAGGGCATAAGCACGAGTGGGTCGTCATGGGGCGCAGCAGGGCGGGGACCGAGTCGGTGCCGTATGTCCTGCTGATGTGCCGCCTCTGTGACGCCACGGCAACGGCGCATGCCACGCATGATGAATGGATTCGTGCGGCACCGGCCCTTGGGCCTGGGTACGTTTGGACTGGCGAAGAGCCCGTGATTGGCGTCTTCCGCCAGCGGCTGATGGGCGAGTGCGGGAACTGTCAGGGGAAGCTCTACATCGTCCAGGAGATGACCGGGTGGGACAAGGAACCCGAATGGGCGAGGAGTGATCCCGACCGCAAGTATGTCGTGTACGCCAAGGAGGTCATCTGCCCGCATTGTGGCACGCGAATCAAGCTGCCGCCGTGGGATCAACTCCTGACGGAGGCCGAGATTGGGCGGGCCAAGATGTTCGGAGCGATGTGAACTGGGTGGGCTAGGCTGCGAGTCGGAGAGGGGCGTGATCTGTTGCGTGTTGGGCTGGCGAGTCTAGAATCGTGCCTCGCTATTCTGGAGGACGAATGCTTACCCGGAAGATTGCCCTCGTTTTCTTGGCTGGCTTGCTAAGCGGGTGCGGCGTGGTTCAAGTACAAGTCCACTTCGGCCCGCCTCCAACGGCGACTCCCATGCCCACACCCACGCCCACGCCGAGTGTCGTGGCGACCCTGACCTTTCAAGAGGCGGCCTACAACGCGTGTAAGAATGCCACCCTCGACCGCCTCGTCGCACCATCAACGGCGGTATTCCCGCCCTTCGATCCGAGCATGGCGGCGACCGAGGCCGACGTGCCGATGGACCTGTTCATCACGATGTACGTGGATTCCCAGAACGTCTCCGGGGCGCAGGTGCGGAGTCACGTGAGGTGCGCCGTAGGGCCGCTCGGGCAGATCTTGTATATTGACATCGTGACCCGATAAGGCCAGGGCATCGTGGGACGGATTGCTGGGGATGGGCTGGGTTCCCGGGCCTAGGTAGGCGAGGAGTTGGGTGTTACGGGTCCTAGGATAGAGGCTGTCGCTGCCATGCCGGGCAGCATTGCTCGAGGCCGTTGGCCGGCCAAGCGAAGCGGCAAGACCTTCGCTGCATCGTCTGACAACGATTCGAGGGACAAATTCATGTCATCAAACGCCGAGTCCCAGAACAGCAAAGGGTCCTTCATCCTCAAGGATGTCATGTCCTCCGTATCTCAGAAGATGCAATTGGATTTCGCCCAGTTGACAGCGCAGATAACGCACAAACCTAGCAAGGGCACCGCACGTGAAGAGATCGTCCGCCGTTTCCTTGAGGAGAGGCTTCCGGAATCCCTTGAAATGGGGGCGGGCGAGGTCGTTGACACGACCGGCCAGCGATCGGCCCAGATGGACTTGGTTGTTTTCGACAGGCTTCATTGTCCCAGGCTCGTACAAGTAGGAGACATTAGGGTCTACCCCGTAGAAGGGGTCCAAGCAGTGATACAGGTAAAGTCCAAAATCGACATGCCAGGCCTCCGGGACTCGGTTGAGAACATCCGGAGCGCAAAGAGGCTAATGAAATCCGCCTTCTATAAGCCAACCCGGGTCATGGATCATTGGACCCAATACGGCAAGACTTACGACTACTTCCCAATGACGGGATACGTCTTCGCCTTCGAGTCAATCGACATAGAGGCCCTCGGGAAAGGACTGGACGAACTCAACAGGGAATCGGCCATTCCACCGGAACAGCAGATTGACTTGGTTTGCCTCTTGGACAAAGGGGTCATTGCTCACAATGATGCTGATGGCAACATGGTCTCTTGGGCGGAGCCCACAAACCCCGACACAGGAGAAACCACTGTCACCACAGTCCGCACAAGGCGCTCTCTTCTTCTCTTCTATGTCATGATCCATGACCAGCTCAGCATTGCCAAGATGAGGCCAGTCCAGATGGTGAAGTACATTCCCCAGACGTTTCTATTCGGAGATGACGAGGAATAGTACCTGCGAAACTTGGCCTTCCAACATCTATGAATGCGCTGCCCATTTCCGTCGGGCAGCACAGTTCGAGGCCATTGGGCGGCAATCGGGCTATTGTTGGACCTATCGCTTGGCTAGCTGATCTCATGGGGGTGCTCTAATGAAGAAATGCCCATACTGCGCAGAGGAAATCCAAGACGAGGCTATCTACTGCCGCTATTGTCACCGCGACCTGCCCATTTCCGCGACTCCGCTTCAATCCTCTCCGCCGGCGACAGCCGGGCCAGTCATAAAACCTCCCGCGGCGCTATTCGCGGCGCCTCCAGGACAATCTGCTGAGCCCTCTGTCACAAAGCCGCCCCTGACCCCGCGTGCGGAAGGCGCCCACAAGACCTTCCTCGAGATCATGGCGGCCAGCCGAGGCCCTTCTCAGTCGCCGGAGTTGAAGGGGCAGATGTCAGCTCCAGGTGCGGTGCCCACGTCCAGCGCCTACTCGGTCGAGCCGACCACACCCTCATCCACGCCAGCGGACACAGCGGTGCCCGCAACTGCACGCGCGCGCCCTGTATTAATGCGGCTCGCCCGGACCCTATTCTCTCCAAAAGGCAGAATCCGTCGCCTAACCTACTGGTGCGCTTTATTTGGGTCGCTTCTCGCCTGCCTCTTGGTCCTTAACGGGCTTGACGCACTAATGGAGAATCGATTGACATCTCTGGGGGTGCTTCTTGATATTCTGGCTCAGCTAGTTATGATCGTACTATGGGCTTACGTCTCAATGGTCCTGCACGTCAAACGATGTCACGATACAAACCGTAATGGGTTGTTCGTCTTGCTCCTGCTGGTGCCGATTATCAATATTGTGATTGGACTTATCCTCCTTTTCCAAGGTGGTACTGTCGGAGATAACGACTACGGGCCTGACCCTCTTGGGCGGAAGATTGCTCCAGGAACAACCGACCAAGCCCGCCGCAGCCAAGCCCGCTAATAAGGCCAGTGAAGGCCATCCCCCAAATGTCTCCTTCAATTTCCCGCTAACCTGGCTCATCTTCCTGGCCCACTCCCCTGTTCCTCCAGGCTGGCCGAATCCCCGGTGTCGACATCGCGCAATACCTGTACACTTGAGGCAATATGGACAGAAAGGGGGTCCCGTGAAGAAATGTCCATACTGCGCAGAGGAAATCCAAGACGAGGCTGCCTACTGCCGCTTCTGTCGTCACGACCTACCCGTTTCCAGAGCTCCACTTCAATCCTCTCCACCGACGAATGCTACCCTGATCCAGGCCTCCACTCTAGTGATTCTGCGGCACTGGATCCATTCTCAGCACCTTCCGGATCGCGGGAACGGGAAGACCGGATTTTTCGACCAACGCCCTGAGTTCCTTTGCCAGCTGGGCGATTTCATCGGGCGCCTGGGATAGGTGATACATCCCTCCCACTTCCATAAAGCGGGAAGGGAGCGCGGCTCTGATCGCCGCAACCAGAATCCATCGCGGGATTACCTTGATTATGGTAGTGCCGCAGGGCGTGACTCGAATCCCATCGGCGGTGAGCACGTCCAGCACTTCGCGCATCGCGTCGACCAGCAGGTAGATATCGGCGTTGGTGTAGCGGGCGAGCGATTCGCGATCGTACCCGCGCGCCATCACGAAATCCGCAAGTACCGCGACCAGCGCTGCGTGAGTCGCCAGGTAGTCCGATACGTTGGTGGAGACGGCCGCAGCAAAACCCGCCTGGCGAAGAATGCGGACGAGCCGCCTTAGCCGCGGGGTGATGGCGCCGTCCACTTCCCCAAACGGGGTCGGCGACAAGTGCCCCGCCAGGCTGGAGGATGTGCCGAGGCCGGCGATGCCGCGGATGACGTCGCCTTCCCGCTTCCCCGCGCCGAATACAAATCCCATGAGAACTCGTTCCTTGCCGAGGGCGCGGATCCACTCCTCGGGGCCCGATGGATTGTTCACCATGAAGACGATATTCGGAGTGTGGTTTTGAGCCAGGGTCGGAAGCAGGTCCGGCACCTGGTTCTTCCGTACGACCACAAGGATATAGTCGTAGACGTCCTCCGGACCTAATTCGCCCTTCACCGGCACCTGCATGACGATTCGTGTCTTCCGAAGTACATCTTCAATAATGATCCCCTGGTTCCGGATTTCCTCGCAACGCTTTCCGCGGGCGAGAACCGTCACGTCGATGCCTACCTTCCGCAATCCCACAGCGCAAATCGAGCCGTTAACACCGGCTCCGATGACAAGAATTCGCGCGTTCTCTTTCTTCATTAGAGGTCCTTTCTCCGGGGGAGTTTACTCAGGCACGGCCATCACTTCAGCCGATGAATACTGGGCAAAGCACTGCTCAGAGATTATCGGCCTGATCCCGACAACGCGAAATACGACCAGTACGTACCCGACCCCATGTGCCTACTTCCGTATGCCCGCCCACCCCATGTGCCCACCCCATGTGCCCACCTGCTTTGGTCAAGGACGTTGTATCTTCAAGTGGGCACATGGCCCCCACCCCATGATCCCCCCTTGATTCATAGGGGGCACATGGGTCTTTTGCCATTTTCGGTTTTTGGGCCATGTGCCCACTTGACTGCGCCGCCTCATCCCCTATAATCCTCCTCAGTAAAACTAAACGTTAGAAGTGTACAAAGCAACACAAACGTTAGCTGGCGCACGAGTCCTTGTGCCAGTTTTTCTTTTTCCAGGGGGGTATCGGCATGATCAACACCGTCATCCTTGAGGGGCTCGTGGTTTCCACATGGACGTTCGCCGACGATCGCCTTTACCGTATCGCCTCCTACCGCGATCCGGGCCTCCCACCCAAACCCAGGAACGAGGAGCAGGACGCCGCCGATTTCATGACCGTACGCGTGCCTAAAGGCTCGCTGGGCGGGCCTGTCTCGCTCGAGGTTGAGGATCTGGTCCGGGTCCACGGTTTCGTGCAGAGCCGGGATTACGAGGAAACCTTGGCAGACTTCGCCCGAAAAGCCAAAGGTCCTGAGCTCAAGCTCCTGGATGACTACGATCCCCGGGCGCTTCGGCGGACCCGAGTGGCCACCGAGATTGTCGCCCAGCGCATCGTACTTCTGGAGAAGGAGACAGCGAACCGCAACTGAGAAGTTCGGGCCGGGTCACTCTGCCGCCAGGGGGGCGGTCCCGGCCTCTCCGATCTTTTCCAAACCTCCTCCCACCGCGATCAAGCCAGCCCTGGTTGGCGGCAGCCGCCGCCCCTTGGTCCGGGGACGGGTCCCGAGATCGCCGAAAAGCAGGATGCGGCCGGGAGGTGCATAACACGCTGAACCAACACACGAACAAGGCTCGCACGGTCGGCGGCGCCTACCCAGACCGTGCGAGCCGCCCACACGCCTCGTACCACTCCCACGGACCTTTCCCCACTTCTGCCTCGCTCGAGATCCCCGATCCTACGATGATATTCCTCACGTTAGCTTGCCCAATCCCCACACGTCAGAAGGATCCTGTCCCGTCCGCTCCGGCGGTCCACCTTGCCGGACTCTGCCTGTTTGCCTTACCTGGCCCGCTTTAGCCGCCGCTAACGCCCCCTCTCTCTGTCCCGGTATCCCCCAAACCCGGGTCCTGTTGCGAACATAGTGGCTTCACATCCAATCGAAGCCGGAGCGACCAATTGGCAAAACGCTTGCATTCTTTTCCGCGGTCCCCCTTCCCGCGCTCTTGTCATCTTCGATTCTCCTGCCTGTAATGCCATTTTCAACCCTCCTTTTGAGGGCTCATCCCATTGTGGTCTTGCGCCTGCCGCTATTGGCGAGGCGTTACGTTAGCTGGCTCCAAACGTCAGAAGTCAGATTGAACAACGTCAGGAGGCAACCCGTATACGTACTCACGAAAGAGAGGAGGAATATGGACGAACAAAGAACGCACGAGAGTAAGGGGGTCGTGGCAACAGCTGCGGGCGGGGCGACGGAGCAGCAGCGGATCCGCACCGAGCGCGCTCTGAGCATGCTCGCCGACGGGCAAATCCTGTTTCAGAAGGATGGGGCGCTCGGATGGCTGGCCTTCGACCCGGAGGGAGGTGCGCATCATCTCGGGCCGCACGCATGTGACTGTGAGGACTTCACTCGCCGCTGTGCGCCCATGCGTATCCGCTGCAAGCACATGGAGGCCCTTCGCATCGCCGGAAGGAGTTTCTCGATTTCGATCTTACAGGAAACCGGCAAGTCCGACCCCAGGCCGCCAGGCGCCAACCTGATGGAGCTTCTCGGCGCACCCTTCCCCGCCGAAGCGATCCACTGGAAGCCGCAGAAGGTGAGCTTTCAGGGCAACCGGGCCCTGGCGGTCGCCTACCTCGACGCCCGGGAGGTCGCCGGGCGGCTGGATGAAGTTGTCGGGCCGTTGGGTTGGCAGGTTGTCCACCAGATCCTGGGGGACCAGCTCGTAACCGGGATTGGAATCCGGGATCCCGCCACGGTCTCCTGGGTCTGGAAGTGGGACAGCGGCTTTGTCGGGAGACAGCAGGATGACGACGAAAAAGGATCGGAGGGGAGCGATCCACGCAGGCATCGCGATGACGAGGAGAAGTCACGCAAGGGGACCCTCTCGGATGGGCTCAAGCGCGCGGCCGTGCTTTGGGGAATCGGTCGGTACCTCTACCGGCTGCCCAAGGTCTGGGTCGCCTACGACCCCAAGACGAAGTCGCTTGCAGACACTCCCCGCTTGCCGCCGTGGGCCTTGCCCGCCTCCCCTCGCGAGCCCCGCACGAGGAGCCCCGGTGAGGACGCTATCCCAGCTCCCGGAGAGAACTCAGGCGCCGACGGGGCGGCGGCGTCTTCGCCGGGAGGAAGGCCTTCAACAAGCCAGGCCCAATGCCTTGCGCGCCCGGAGGATCATTCAAGGATTCCAGCCGCAGAAGCGAAGCTCTCCGGAGCTGCGGGAAGAGGAGAGGCGGCATCTGCTGCCTGCGGTCAGGCCGGCGGACCTGGCCGACAGCGAGGAGAAGGTCCTCCGCGGACGCCACTGGCAAGCGCAACAGGAAGTCAGAGATCCCCTCAACCTCCAAACGACGCCCATTCTCCAATGGGCGGACCCGTTCCCCTCTAGTTCCCCGAAGCTAACTCCCCGCACCAGATCAGCGGAATAGGCAACACGCTCTCCTGATCTTGAAAGCAGTGAGTGGTCATTTTCCCACTCGAGCGGCCGCCTGCTACCTGCGGTTGCTCTTTCGTCATGGGGGTGAGGCGGCGCAGGGGGACCCTGGTCCCCGTCCTAGGGGGACCCGCCTCACCCTCTCCACCTCGCAACCCTTTCGCCCTCGGCATAGGAGAAACCAATATGAACAAAGGTCGGCAACTTATCCGGGAGGGGGCTCCCCACCCGGCCCAACCAATCTCACCCCCGCCCAACCCCAGCACTACCTCCCCACCCGCTCCGCTCAGGCCGGAACCCCGTGCTGCGTCTCCGGAACCTCCTGGGGGACCAGCCAATGAGGCCAGCGTTCTTCGTCAAGAGCAGGCACTTGCATCCGTGCCCCTGTCCTGCCCTGTGTGTGGCGCCGCAACCGAGGAGGTGCCCAGCCTCGACACACGCAGGACGAGAGGATGGTGGTGCCAGCCATCACGTTCACTCCACTTCTGGCAGTGGCGCGCCCTGGCCTTGAGGGAATGGATGGCGAAGCGGCGTTACGCCATTCCGCCTGTCCTGGGTAGCAACGGGATCCCAGACTACCCCGGCGTCACTTTTGAGGACCTCAAGCAGGCGCGGCGCGACATGCGAGCGGATCGAGAGCGCTGGCATGCCCAGGGCTACGATCCGAAGGGCTAGCTCAGGCAAGTCACACGGAGGATCACATGATCAGGGAACAAACGGCTCTGGGGGCAAAGAAGCCCCCGAACGGGCCTTGCACATCGGAGCTTCCGCTGCGCGACCAGCCCGCCTACCGCATCGCCAACAACAAGGGATCCTGCAGCATGGTTGAGCTCCTCGCGGTTGTGATCGGAGGGCCTCGCTCGGTCGAGGTCTCGAGCGCCCTCCTTTGCCGCTACAAGTCCAGCCTCCCTTCACTCACGGCCGAAGAGCTGCGGGAGGTCCAGGGCATCGGGCAGATAGCGGCCTGCAGGATCCTGGCCGCAATCGAGCTCGGCCGACGGTTGACCGGAAAACTGGAGGATCGTCCTTCCATCTCCTCGCCGGCAGCCGCCGCTGCCCTCCTCACCCCTTTCCTGGGAGGCAGGGAGCAGGAGTACCTGTATGTCGTCCTGTTGGATAGCCGTAACCGGGTAATGGGGGAGCCGATCTTGATCTACAAGGGGTCGGTCAACACCTCTCTGATCCGCACGGCAGAAGTCGTCAGGCCAGCAGTGCGCGCCAATGCTTCGGGGATCCTGATCGCGCACTCGCATCCTTCCGGCGATCCTTCGCCCAGCCCCGAGGACGTGAGCGTGACACGCTCGATCGTCGAGGCGGCCAAACTCATGGACTTGGCCGTCGTGGACCATCTCATCCTGGGCCAGGGCAGCTTCGTCAGCCTGCGGGAGCGCGGGTTGATGCCTTAGATCCAAACACCGTGAGGCCGGGGGTCTCTGTGCCCCCGGCCCAATCCCTTTTCGTCGCCATACGGAAGGAGATCATTCAATCGGGGAAGAGCAGGAACCGATCAGCCCCGTCCAATTGAACCGGACCCTCCAGGAATCGCCGCCGCCGAGCGAGATATGTGTAACCCTTCTCCTTCCCGACGGCTGGCTTTCATCAGAATGCGGTTCAGGTACGCTTGCTCACCAAGCGTTTGTCGATGCGCAGAGTTTCCGGCTTGCCGATCTCTATGAGATGCCTGTCCGGATGTAAAGGGTTGATCAGGAGGTTGCTTTCGGAAGGAAGGATCGCGCTGGGTACGCGCAGGGCCAGGGAGAGGCGGCCCTCCACCCACCGGTCGCCCAGCTCCTGCGTCACCGTAAGGTAAGGATAACCATCCCAACCCTTGGGCAGGCGCTCTTCCAGTTCCCGTATCCGGTCCTCGGGGATGTCCACGGCAAACGCGACGTAGGCGGCCAGCGCGGCAGCTCGTTTCAGATGCACCAACAACTCCAGAGTGGCCAGGGAAAGGGTGGACGAGCAATACACCACCCGTGTCCCGGCACTGTTCCAGCGGCCGCCGGCTCTCTTGGCCCCCAACCCCTCAAACGCGCTGTCCTCGTGTTTTGCCTTGGCCACCCGCCAGACCCGTACCAGGTGGGTCATGCGGGCATGCCTTCTTCCAGGCGCTCGATCAGGCGGGTGACTTCCAGAGCCCCCATGTCCGTGCCGATCAGGTCCAGAGGCGGTCGGCCGTCCAGGGCGATCTCCGGAGAGATCATCCACTCTCTGGCAGCCTCCATGTCGCCCTCAAAGAGCTCGACCGCCATGGCAAACACCCTGGCTCCCCGATACAGGCGGTCGGACTCGTAGGGGCTGAGCACGCCCTGCGCCTTCCGGTGGGTGATGGTGCGCTTGGGTATTCCAAAGGCCTTGGAGATCTGTACCTGGGTGAGACCGGCATGATCCTGGAATTCCTTCAGCGCGCGATACGGAAAGCCTTTCCGCATTAGTTCAGCCCTCGAGGATTTCCTGATTCCCAGCACCCCTTCTGCGTCCATTCTCGCGCCTCCATAGCATGTTTGCCCCTATGTTAGCGCAATATTGCCCCTATGTCAAATCAAGTGGGCGGGTACGGGCGAAAACGGGGGAAATGGACGGGTTCGCGCATGGGGAAGGATGACCCCTGGTATTCGGGCCCGGTCGAACGTTGCTACTGGCCGTTCCTTTTCCAGGAGAGAATGCCGCGGTCCAGGTAGCTCTGCTTGACGACGATCGTTCGGTTATGCCCGAGCTGCTGGGCTACAGTGTTCAATGCGGCCCTTTCCCCCGCCCCGTTGGCTATCTCGCGGTGATACGCGAGGGTAGCAAAGGTCTTTCGTAGTCCGTGCGTCCCGAGTGGACGGATCCCAAGCTCATCACAGGCCCTGCGAACCCAGTTCCGGGCACGGGTGGGAAGATAACGACGGTCCGAGAAGATGTGGCCGTCAACCTGGTGTTCGGCGAGTTCCTTGAGTTTCACAAGCAATGGCTGGTGCTCGGGGGCGACGAATATCTGTCTTGGCCTGCCTCCCTTGGTGTGGTTGACGGAGCCCCGCAGGGTCACGGTTAGCGCGACGGGATCGACGTCAATTCCCCGCAGGTAGGCTGCCTCCGACACACGGAGACCCGCGGCCCTCATGAGGTGCAGAAGTTGCCCGACTTCACCATCGGACTGAGATACCCTGGCGATGATGCGATCGGCATCCGCCTCGGAGTATGCGTCCGCCCGCGGTTTCGAGTGGAAGGTGGGTGCGTCCGGAGATGCAGCGTAGGGCAGAAGGTCAGGCGCATCTTGCGCGAACACGCCGGCTTGCCGGCAGGCCACATCCAACTTGCGCAATGAGGCCGAGACGCGGGCAATGCGCCCGCCGCTGTCGCCACGCTCAATCAGAGTCTGCACGAACCTCTCCGCCATCTCGGGGGTAACCGCCTCGAGATCCCGCACTTCCGGGCGTGAATTGCTGAGAAAACCCGCGAACTGGAATACATCGGCCACCATGCAGCGCATGGTCTCGATCCCGCGCACGTATTGGAAGCGGCCACGCCGCTTGTCTTCGTGGCGCGAGTGGCCTGGACGAAAGATAACCTTCAGAGCATTCATCATTTGATATCCGAGACTGCCGTTCTTGCCCATGTTGCCTCCTAGTCAGGCGATACAGATAGGGATGCCGGGGGGATCGCAGCGCTTTCCCGAGGTTTCCTGCATTACGACCCTTCCGATCAGACGCCAGACCCCGGTGAGAAAACCATCCGGTTTCGCTTGCCCAGAACATGGGAAGCCTCCTCTTGGAGGGTGACCGCTTGAGGTGGGGCCCGCGGGAAAAGAGAACGGCCCAACTCTCTTCCTCGCGGCTTCCGCCAAGTGGCGTCACACCTGGCCGGAAGTGCGATTCGTCTTTAGCTTTCCTCCATAGTTCCTCCTTGCCTGAAGGACGGCCGACTCCCGCAAAGCCATCCGGTCAATCCCGAACTGCCTCCTTACGTTTGCCCTGCTCATTGAACTGCTGACGTTTTTCGCCACCCAACGTATCGCAGGCCCACTACAGAGTAGGAGGCCAGACGATTCAAGAATGTGGGACTAGGTCTGTCAGACACATGTTCCACGTGCCCTACCCTTGCAGCGAATGAACCGAGGAATTTGTCGGATGGATCGAACCCGCGAGCTCCTCGCTTGTGAGTTGATGTTTGGCATGCTGCTGCACCTTCTTGCGGATTATCTCGGCAAGTACCGAAACCACGGCTTCCAGCTTTTCCGAACAGACCTCTCCTTCCAGGGAATCGAGACCCTCCAGGCCCCCTCTCCCCTCCGGATCCGGCGACGAAAGCGAAGCAATCCTGGCCCGGACATCCTCTTTGCTGAGAACCGCGTAGACCGCGTCCGTGACACGAATGTCGTTGTGCATGAGGTTCATGCTCACCGCCTTGTAGTCCGCCATCGAACGGGCATGCTGCAGACCGTAGACAGCGTGACCATGCCGGAACTTGTGCGGCGACTTTGGCTCCATCCCGGCTGCAAGGTAGAGCTTGCGAAGCCTCTTCGTGAGCGAGATGTTGCGGTTGTCCCCGGCTCGCTTTTCCGACAGGGAATGCACTCCCCAACGCGAATGCAGCGAGGTGTACCACATGGCCGTCGGCGGGAGTTGCCGCCGCACCAAGTCATCCCATTCCTTGACCACCGAGAGAAGTTCCGGGATCTCCAGGAGAAACGTGATGGCCGCCTTGTTGTTCTTGGTCCTCACCCCAAGAGACGGCAGCTGCTTGATTGTCCGGCTCTCCAAATCGACGGCCCTGATTGGCAAGGTGACAAACGCTGAGGCGCGCATTCCGGAGAGGAACAACATTGCCGCCGCGGCGCGGTCTCGCAAGCCAACTACGCCCATACCCGGGAGAGGCGTTGTGGCCAGCCTGATTGCTTCCTCTAACGTCACAAAGACATGCTCCCCGGCTTCTGATGAGCCTGTCGCCGGACAGAGCGCCTGAATCCAGGACGTTGACAGGCAACGGAACTCCTTCGGGTGCGACGATTTCAACCATTGAAAGAATCTGCGAGACACCTGAAAGATCTTCCTGGTCGTGGCCGGTTCTAGCGGCAGTGAGGAACGCTCGCACCGGATGTCCTTCAGATAGCTGGCAAAGGCCGGCTTGATCGTCTCCGCCGAGGCCAGGGGTCTCTCTCCAGCCCACAGAAGGAGGTGGCGCAGATAAAACCAGTATCGCTTCACTGACTTGGGGCTCAGCGAGTAGACCTCCCGAAGACGCTCGAGAAAGGAGACAGCACGAGAATAGTTGGACCTATTGACCATCCCGCCCTCCGCGGTTGACCCCCGACCGGCAGACGGGGCACTTGCCTCGCAAGAGGACGACTCGCCCAAAGCGGACTCTCTGGATGTCCGTCATATGGACAGCCGTGGCGCATCGGAAGCAGTAACCCTCGCCTGCCTGCAAATGCGAGGTTCTCTTGACCGCGCGATTCGCCAACAGCCATCTGCTCAGCTCCTTCCCGCTAACCCAGATGTGACCCCGGCCGTCTCTCTGGTGAGATAGTCCCAGATGCAACCAGAAGTGGAGCACCCTGGCCTCAATGCCGAGTTCCGCGCACAGCTCGGAGGGCTTGTACAGCATGGGCAGGAGCCCAGGAGCCCGCGCAATTGCGTCGTGCGGTACGTGAAGGCGCCTTGATGCAGGCCCACTTTCCTCTTTCGGTTCGCGGATCAGCTTGCCAGCTGGCTCTCCCTCGACCTTTGTGACCGCTGCGGATGAGAAGTTGGCCATGTGAATCCCCCCTTTGATAGGTTTGGCCTGATCCTACATCGCATCCAGCACGTGAAGTTGCGGGAACGCGACGGACTTCTCGCGGAGTTGTTGCGGAGTCTTTGCGAAGTATGGTCTGGGGCTCTCATAAACCGAGGGCAATGCCGTCCTGAGGTGTTGGGCCAGGACACGAAGCGGCACAAACGCAATCGGGGCCCAACCCGACCACGGGTAATTAGGGATCGCATCCCCTACGTGTTTCAGTTTGGAAATTGCCTTCCATGCCGATGGATTTGGAGGTCAGAAATGACAAACATCAACTGGAGGCAGCTCCAGAACATCCTTCGGGCCGCAAGCTCCCCAGAGGACCGGCCCAATCTCAGTCTGGAGCTCTTGCGATCGATCCCGGAACGGCTGGGAGTCCGGGTCCCAGAAAATGACCATGACCTGCTGGATGCTGCTCTTCGGAGCTTGGCATGCTTTTGGAGGAGCTCCTATCTACCACAGGCCATGGATCCTGGATTCAAGACCGACTGGAACATCTTTCTCGCGCTAGAGGTTGGTTATTTTTACCCCCTTCGGAAGAACAGGCCCCTTCCTGGACATCCTGGCCACATAGGAGTCTTGCTCTCCGATCGGGATCATCTGGCCGTGGTCATCGGCGACGGGGATGGGAAGCTCGCTCAGAAATACATCGGAAAAGAGTACGGAACCTTCTGGGATGCGATTGTGCCTCAGGAGTGCACTCTGCCCTATTCAACAGTGAAAACCAGGATTGAGCGGGGGCTCACCCTACTGGCTACTGCCCTGAACCAGGCGGAAACCGCTGCAGCCATCTCTCTCCCCGCCAGCAAGGACTTGAAGGATGTCCTGATGGAGAAGGCCTTTCGAATAGATGAGTGGGCCATGGATGTACCGAGAAACGACCCCGGCATCATTCCTGCCCCGCCCCCTCCCATGGCCATCCCTGATCAATGGGAGGCACTCGTGAACCAAGCAATTGCCAACCCAAGGATCCTTCTGCATGGAGGATCGCGCCTGGCAGGGAAACCCTTCCTATCCTTTCTGAGCTCCAAATTGAGGCTTATGGGTATGGAACCGGCCTTTACCGATCTCTTCCTGCATGCGGCCTATGCTCACGAAAAAAGCCTCTTTTGCTCCTTCGCCTTGCTCGCTTTGCCTTCAAGAGGGCTTTTGGATCTCTTCGTCGATACCGAACTTGAGAGGAAATGCATAGAGGCCAATGCCCAAGGAAGACTTGTCTTGTTTGCTGACGGAATCGACGACGTCCCGAAACAGCTCCTTCCAAGAGTCCTGTGGCAGTTGGCTGCCGTGAAGCGCATCATCATCCCGAGCAGGATAGCCTTACCCTTCCTCACCGACATGGCTACTATCCCCACGGCGTTCCTTTGGTGAGCATCCTGGCACTGATTTCCCTCAGATCCGAGATCAGCCGCAGGAGGATATGCTATGTTCGCAGTATCCCACTACCCCGAAGGCCTCGACGAACCTGACCTCGGCCGAACTTGCCCAGGGATCGGCCGCTTATCGGTGGGACGCCCTCCAGGCTGTTCAGCCTCTTGATGCCACATGGGCGGGGAACCTCTGCTCGTCGGATTAGGGGGAGGAGCACAAGGTGTTGACAATTTGTCACAGTCATGCTACACTGTTGCAGCAATCGGGTTTTTCCTCGGCTCCTAGCTCCATCGCTGGGAGCAAGCGGGGATAATCAAGGAAGCAGGGTGGCTACGAATGGCTGTCAAATTCGGAGAATTCCTGCAGGTGTTCCGAGTGCGAGCAGGCCTATCGCAACGCGCCCTGGCGGCTTTGGCCGAAATTGACACAAGCTATGTGAGCAGGCTTGAGCGTGGAGAGAGGGAGGTGACAAGCCGGGAGTTGGCGCTCAAATTGGCCGAGATATTCCGTCTCTCTGCTGACGAGACTGATCTTTGGCTCCTGTCAGCAGGATACGCCTCCCCTCGGCTGCAGCGGCTTGAAGAAGGACGCATTTCGAAACTCATGGATGAGATCACCGGCCCCAAGAGACCACCGAGAACAAGGCCAAGCTAGCATCCTCGACCTCGGATAAGGAGATGGGGGAGATGAGATCGCCAAGATCCTCCTGCAATTTGTCAAAGCACTGCAGAGGCAACCACGGTTTCCGCCAAGATCAACCGCGCAGGGACCTTCCATTGGCCAGCGAGGCAAAGCTCTTGAGGATCGCTTTTCTGTCGTCGAGCTTGCTGTCTCTATTGTCCCGCATTGCCCAGGGTCAGGTCAACTTCCAGGAAGCTGACAAGCGACTAATAGATCACGGAGCTGGTCTTCTCGAGGGCATTGATCAGGCGTGGCGGTTTCTCTATAGGTCTGAAGTGAACCTCTTTCCCAGTTCCGATCTTGTCGATACAGTCGCCGAGATAGCCAGCCGCGACCCGTCCGCAGATCCAGACAGGATTGTGAGAATGTTGGATATCTGCAAAGCCGTCTTCGCGGCCGTCAGGGCGCAAGAGGGAAGGACGTTGGAACTTGACAGGTCAAACATTGCCGACGTACAGGCGTTCCTCAGAGCCATTCATGCTGCATCTCTAGGAAAACTGGAGCAGTCTAGCACTGCAAGTACTCTTGGAGAGGATGCCTCGAGCTCCTACCTTGAAATCTGACTTGGCGTTGGTCCAGTTGCATTGCGAAGCGCACACGAGAAGATCATTCTGGTGCCGAAACGTTCAGCATTTCCTGGCCATGAGAGGCACAAGTAAAGATTCCTATTATTGTGTCAGAATGCAGGGGGTGTCTTGAGAATGCTCACGAGCAGTGATACGGCGTTGCATAATGTCTCTTCTGTAGGCCACAGAATTCAGGCTTGTCTCCAGCTTGTGGATGAACTTGGGCGACGCGACTACCCGTCGCCAAGTCCCAGAGGGCTTGCTGAAGTCCTGCGAAGGATCTTGGTGAGGCTGTTCAGCCGTCTCGACGAAGCGTCATCGGACACGGTCGTTTCCAATTACCAAGATGTTTTGATGCAAGTCCATACAATTAATTATGCGACCATCGCGCTGGCCAAGCTGCTCGAATCAGTCAAGAACGCCCAGATAAGCCCTCCTCTGGCAGCGATCGTAGAGGCCTATGAGGACATTGGAGACCGCATCGTACATGGCACTCAGACAATCATCTACCCACAATGGGCCTACAATGCCTCCTATATTGATGCGATGAGGTTCCTGAGAGAATGGGCAGACGTCATTAGTCCTGAAGTTGGCCAAGGCATTTTTCAGGGCGCCCCCCAACACTTTGTTGTTATCTCATTCCCGGCCATAGAAGAACGCAACATCCTACGGCAAGCAGTCCTTGCCCATGAGATGGGGCACTTCGTGGATGAGACGAAGGGTGTGTCCGCGAAAATCCTCAAGGGTAAGGTGTTTGGCAGCGACGACTTTTCGAGTTTCTTGTCGTCGGATTCCCCGGCGGCCAAAAGGACGGTCCTTCAACTTGCAACAAGAATGGTTGACAACTGGATCAGAGAATTGACAGCCGATGCCATTGGCGTTTGTCTACTTGGCCCTGCACACGCCTTTTCTTTCGAGGAAGTGGTGCGTCTACCTGTCAGGCCAGGTCCCCCAAGAGCCACGCTGACTCATCCTCCCTATTCGCTGAGAATCAAACACATGGTCAAGTTGACACAGGAGATCCACCTTAAGCCACTTCAATCAATGCGCCTCAAGCGTGGGGAGCGCCACATCCTGAACAATGTAAGTGACATGTTGAGTTCTCTGGCCACGGGTACTCAGGGCCAACTCAGAATAAGCGATCTGCCCGGTTCCGAAGAAGATGCTAGGGCAATCTACGCCATTGGTGAAAGGGTGGTTGAGAGGTCTGCACAGGTCTTGCGCACGGAAATGGAGAAGCAGAAGGGGGAAAGCTACTTTTGCAGGCCCCTAGACATCCTCCATGCAATACAACTCCAACCTCTGTTGGAGAATGGACTGCCCCCGTCAGAGCTGGAATCTGACTCCGGTGGGGTTCCGTCATTTGCCGCAATAATGAACAGCAGCTGGTTCTTCTTTCTACAGCACGAATTGGATTATTCCTACTTCGAATCGTCACAGGGGGAGAGCCCGGAGGAACCATCAAGTGTTTTCAAAAGGTACCAAAGGCTTCAGGCTTTGATTTCCAAAGCGATCGAGATATCCCGGTTTAAAGCAGAATTCTCGCGACGGAAGGGGACATGAAATGGTTACGTCCAGCGCGGGAATACTAACACGGGTCGACATACAGAAGTATATGAACCGTCCTCGAAAGGACTGCCTATTCATTTCGCCGATTCTTGAGAAAGACCAAATTGGAGAGACATCAATCGATCTCAGGCTTGGTCACCACTTCATCATTCCGGACATTGCACGAATTGGCATGCACAACGCGTTTGCGCAGACGAGTGAAGATGGGCTGGCTCTATCAGAGAGCTACCGGAGCGTTTTTGTGCATTATGGAGAGGATTTCAACCTCCACCCCGGCCAGAGCGTCCTTGTTGGAACGCTCGAGTATGTAGGTGTGCCACTGGACCTGTCGGGCTATGTAACTGGCCGTTCGTCAATCTCAAGGATGCCCATCCTGATCAGCACCGCCACCATACACCCCGGCTTCAGGGGCGTAATCACCCTGGCCCTAACGAGCATGGCGGCCAACTCCATTACACTCAGGCCGGGACTACGCGTCGCCCAAATGCAGCTACATCGGCTGGCAGGCGCGGTTCGTTCGAAGACCTTAAGCAGGTATGACATGACCACAGGTCCGGCACCTGCCCAGCTCGATGGAGACAAAGATCTTCGCTTCCTTACGCCAGCGATCGAGCCAATCATTATTGGAGTCGCCAGTACGCTGGGAGCAGGCAGAACAACCGCACTGGACTACCTAAGAGAGAACCGCGGATTCAAATCGTTTTCACTGGCGGATATTGTGAAACAAGAGGCAGTGCGAAGTGGCGTTCCAACGACTCGTTCAAAGCTCCAGGAAATCGGCAACAACTTGCGTGCCACTAGAGGTTGTAGCTACCTAGCAGAAAGGCTCCGATCGACATGGGCCTGGCAGACTAACAAGAGCCCATATGTAGTAGTCGATGGATTCAAGCACCCTAAAGAGGTTTTGGAGTTCAGGAAACAAAGACGATTCCACCTCATTGCAATTGGTGCACCGGTTGAAGTACGTTGGATGCGCACGATGAAGCTTCGAAGACTCGGGGACCCCACGACATACGACGAGTTTCTGAAGCTGGACGCCATGGACAGGGGACTCCGTACTCGACCAGAAAGTGGTCTGTGCGTGGACGAGGTGTTCAAAATGGCTGATACTGTTATAACAAATGACGGCAGCACTGAGGATTTCTATAGGCAAATCGAAGGGGTCGTACAGGCAGTTCTATATCCCCACTAGTAGCAACTAATCGCCGGAAGGCTCATTCCGATGGCCGCAGTCAATCTCACTCGTCGCCGTCTCATTCAAGAGTGTGTGACTCAGATACTAGCCGAGTACCAGTATCAGATGGGGAGGCCCTGTTCTCCTCCCGTTCCGCTTATCGAAATCGCCGAAATCGTATTTGGTCTCAGATGCGATGTGGAGGATCTAAGGGGTCCCTATAGGAATGCATCTGGCGCTCTGATCGCAGTAGACCGACGGATAATACTCAACAAGAATCAGCATCCTCATCGAATGGCTTTCACCTTGGCGCATGAGTTAGCTCATTGGCTCGTCGATAGTCAAAGCAGCGACGCCCGTCTGAGTTTTGTTGGTGATCTCCGCCTCCTTGGCCGTAGTAGCCAGCATCCGCGGGAGCGGACAGCCGACTTCTTCGCGGCGGCCCTTCTGATGCCATTGCAGCTCATTCTGCAGGAAATCGACTCCCCCTCCTCGTTTGAAACATTGGAAATTTCTGAACTTGCACAGAAGTTTGGCGTTTCAAGGCAAGCAATGTCGATACGGCTCAAAGGGCTCAAAGAGGACTATGCAGACGGTGTTGTTCAGGCTAGCTCAGGTCCGCGGCCGGACGGTGGCCTTTGGAACACGCCAGCCCAACCACTTCTTTCTGAGGGCAACAGAAGACCAGCCAGTTTGGTAGTCCTCGGCGACTTTCCGGCTGTCGACTACCATCTGCATAGAGAATTCCTCCAACTGAGAAGAGATTACAAATCCCTCTACCTTGCCGTTACAAGAAGCCAGCTTGACTCTGCTGATGTGCTCTTGGAGTTGGATTGGGTCGACGGTGTTGTATACATTGGAGAGTCGGAATCCCAGGCGAAGGAAGGTGAACTAACCAGGTTCTTCGAGGGTCCGATCAAGACGGTCAGGCTGCATAAGGATGAGTGGCTGGAGAGAGCCGAGGAACTGGCCAAATTGGGGGTTGGCGCAGATCCGCGCACACAAGCGAAGGCACAACGCGTGGGTCAGATCACAGTTTTCATGCGTAGCAGCGATGGCACCCTCGCCCACAATCAGCACGAACTCATGCGTCTTTCTGGGCTAGTAGAGCCTTCGGTCAGACTGCATGGCCGACCCGAAGCTACAAGATACATCAGGGGGCAGAAACGGACAGGCGCGAAGGTCGTGCTTGTTACTGGCGTCTTCGATCTAATAACAAACGCACACATCAGGTTCCTCAAGCGAGCCAAAGCCGCAGGCGATGTCCTGGTCGTGGGCCTCGAAGACGACAATCGAGTCAGAATGCTAAATCCCTTCAGGCCGATAAACGCAATCTGGCAAAGGGTTGAAGTGATCCAAGAACTTAAGGGGATCGTGGACTTTGTTTTCGTGGTCAGAGGATCTCCCAAGGAATCGCTGAAGTCTTTCTACACCCAATTGCATTGCACTCTCAAACCAAATATCCTCGCGGTCACTGAAGGCGACCCTTATATGGACGACAGACGTGAGGAGATCGAAGCGGCTGGCGGCCGTCTTGTAGTCGTGAGCCGTCGGGAAGATGGTTCGTCCACGTCATTGCTCAGACGGGCTCTAGCACAACTGCCCGACTTACCGCCTGTTCTGTATTCGCCAAAGCATATTATCAGGGGGGATAGCGTCGACAAACAGACCTGCTATCAATTGCCACTGCCCTCGAACCAGGTCGAATAGCCCGCAAAAGCTGATGATCCCGCGCCCTGGAGCGCTCTGGAGAGCCAACGCCGTAGTTATTGCATTTCCGCTTGCACCAATCAAGTAAACAGGAGGTTCCAATGATCAATCCACAAGAAGCAAAACACCAAGGGGAAAGTCGCAACAAGGAGTTCACAATTACAGTGAACGGCCGCCAAAAGGCGGTGACCACTAGCGAGCTGTCGTTTGCCCAAATCGTCGCATTGGCTTTCGAAAAGCCCCCAAGTGGCCCGAATATCCTTTTCACGGTCACTTACAGACGGGGCGAGGGCAATAAACCCGAGGGAACCTTGGTAGAGGGACAGTCAGTCAAGATCAAGGACGGAATGATCTTCAATGTCACAGCAACTGATAAATCGTAGCCCTGATCTTAAGCGCCTCCGTGACGAAGGTTATGACGTAGAGGTTAGGTCTAACTATCTGTTGATAAAGCACGTTCCATATGTGAACGCCAAGAAAGAGATTGATTTTGCAATTCTCGTATCAGAATTGAGCATGGCCGGCGATGTAACAACAAGACCCAGCACTCATGTTGCCTCTTTTACCGGTGATCACCCTTGCAACAACGACGGGTCCGAGATTGTAAAGATTAAGTATCAAAGCGAGGACAAAACACTCGACCGTGACCTCGTAATTCACCATTCGTTTTCAAGCAAGCCCCCCGACGGTTACATCGACTATTACCATAAGATGACGACATACGTCGCAATCATCTCCAGTCCTGCTCAGTCAATTGACCCCAACGTTACAGCAAGAACTTTCCCGGTGATCGAATCAGACATTGACGAATCGCCGTTTAACTACATCGATACAGCCTCGAGTAGGGCTCAGATTAATGTTGTTACTCGAAAGCTTGAGATCGGGCGAGTCGGCATTGTGGGCTTGGGTGGCACAGGCTCTTACGTGCTAGACCTTGTGGCAAAAACCTCGGTCAAAGAAATTGTTCTCTTTGACGGAGACAAGTTCTTGCAGCACAACGCGTTCAGATCACCAGGTGCCCCATCAGTCGAAGTCTTGAGGCAAGCGTCAAAGAAGGCGATCTATTTCAAGGACCTATACTCCAAGATGCACCGGAATATTGTGGCCAACGACTACATCGACGCTTCGAATGTTCATCAGCTACAGGGGATGGACTTTGTCTTCCTTTGTCTCGACAGGGCCGAAGCAAGAACGCTAATCGTCGAAACACTAGAACATCTTGACATACCGTTTATCGATGTAGGAATGGGTGTAGAGCTTGTGGATGAAATGCTACATGGAGTGCTGCGGATCACAACCAGCACCGCTAAGAAACGGGAGCATGTAAGGGGTAAGAACAGAATACCGCTATCAGAAGGTGGGGGCAATAATGACTACTCCCGGAACATTCAGATTGCGGAGCTCAATGCGCTTAACGCAGCTTTGGCGGTGATCAAATGGAAGAAGCTATTCGGCTATTACAGTGATCTCGAGAAAGAGAACTTCAGTACATACACAATAGATGGGAATTCGCTGATCAACGAGGACCAGCTATGAAGAGGAGGACAAGCCTCACGCATGAATTTGTGGAGTACATTCCCAACGACCTGGCGGACGGGAAGATCTACGTGTCGATACCTTTTGCCACCGTTGCGCACAAATGCTGCTGTGGGTGCGGAAACGAGGTCATTACTCCGCTTTCACCGACGGATTGGAAGCTCATCTTTGATGGCCAATCGATTTCCCTAGACCCCTCAATCGGGAATTGGAGTTTCGCTTGTCAGTCTCATTACTGGATACAACAAAATAGGGTTAAATGGGCCCGGGGGTGGTCCAGGGAGGAAATTGGCGCCGGAAGGATTCATGACGCGTTGGCGAAGCAGAGATACTTTCATGGCGCAAAGACTCCGGCCTTGCATGGCGCAGTTCCTGAAGTCGAACCAATGGGGGAAGGAAAACGAAAAGAGAGTCTTCTGCGGAAGCTGAAGAGGTGGTTGTCTTAGATGGTTTCCGCCATGCGGCGTGCTGAAGTTGCGTCCCATGCACCTTGTCCGGGCCAAGAACCCCATGCGTCCGAAAATGCCCCTGATTGGACATGCACAACGCTCCTATCATAGATTCTGATTGTCTTTCTAGGGTTCAATTCGCAGCCTTCCCCGATTCAATCAATTTCGGTGCACTCGATTCAATTACTCTTGACAAGGAACTGCCTCCTCCTTATACTCGGCCACGATCAGTCCATGCAATCCAGCGGGCGCGGCTGAACTCGAGGACGAGACCGGGGTTGATCTGGCTACCGGTTCGCTGTAAGGTGCCAGATCCTCGAGACTGACTCATAACCCGGAGGCCGGCGGTTCGAGTCCGCCCCCCGCTACCTTTGAAGAACCGCAGCTCTTCGGGCTGCGGTTTTTGCTTGGCCCGGTGAACTGCGGTTCGGAAAAACTCGGCCCTCAGGCGACCACGGGATCAACGGCGCCTCATCGGGTTCGCCACATGACCGCGGCTCTCCGGGCTATGGTTCCTTTGCCGGGAATGCAGGATTCATCGCGAAAATCCTCCTCAGAGAGGAGGTTTTCGCATGAACCGCAGATCATCGGGCTCGTCAGATTGCCAGTGCACATCGAGTGCAGCCTCTCACCCCTCCCGCCTACTTCCCCTTCCCCTGAGCAAAGCCCTGAACGGCTTCACCATCACCAAGCAAGCCGAGGGGCTGAGCCCCCGCTGTCCTGGCCTAAAACCCCAACCGTCCGAGAATGGGCCGGGATTGGAGGGGAAATTCCTGTTTGAGGCCCCCTCCCCGAGGTTGAAGCTTGTGATCGCCAGGTCGTCGGTTCCTGTCCGAAGCAGACGAGGTCAACGATTCCGTTTTCAACACGCATCGTCAGCCTTGTGAGCCAATGGCCCTGAGTTCGTTTCCCAGTCCTACTGTCATCGGCTTCCAGAAGCGCCGGGTCGGCGACTATCGGCTAGACCCAGCCACCCGGTCCGATTTCATATCCCGACCATTCAACTCCTCAACGATTGCACTTTCAACCGGTGTTCTTGGAAGATCTCCACCTCGGCAAGCAGCATTCATGGAGCCATACATCACACTACTTTACGTGGCTGGCGCATCCGCCGTCCTCGGACTGCCACGGATTTGCGGTTCGTTCGTGCGGCGTAACGAGGCTACGCAGGGCCCGATCTCGCAAGTTCGCTGAGGAACATAAGGATGCGTTCACGCACCTCGTCGCGTACTCGGCGGAAGCCTTTCAGGCGCGAAGGTTCATCGCCTTGGGCCTCGGCAGGATCATATAGTGGCCAGTGGAGCCGAACCGCCTTGCCTGGAAAGACCGGGCAGGCCTCGGCGGCTGGTGCGCATACCGTGATGACGTAATCGAAGGGTTGTCCAAGGAAGTTATTGATCGCCTTAGACCGGGCACTCGAGATGTCAATTCCTGCTTCTGCCATCACCCGGATTGCCAGCGGATGCACGAAACCAGCAGGACGGACACCAGCGCTAAACGCCTCCACTCGCTCCGGCGCAAGGGCTCGGAACCAGGCCTCGACCATCTGCGAACGGCAGGAGTTGCCCGAGCACAGGGCAAGGATGCGGATACGTGCAGGGTTCTGCGTGAGGCCAGCATCTTCGGTCATGGCACAATCACCTTTGGGCTGTCCAGGCCTGCTGTTGCTCAGACCATGGCTTCTAGCGCCGCACGATGATCTCCGAAGGCCGGGTCATCCCGCAGGCTCGGACATTCGCCCACCTTGTGGGTTTGCTGGAGAAGGCCAAACGCGAAGGCCATGCAAGTGGGCTCTCCGCACTCCCGGCAGTTGGTGTGAGGAAGAAGATTCCAGACGTCGAGCGGCCCAGGAGCCCTTGTCCGAGTCGAGGCCGGTGTCAACTCGGAACGATGCTGCCAGGTTGCGTTGATCGCCGCGGTCAGGGCCTCCAGGAAATGCACGCCCTGGTCCGCATCATCCACTCGGGTAATGTAGATCGTCTGGTCGAGGAGAGTTATGAAGCCCGGCTGCCGCCGCAGCGTAAGAGCCCGGCTGTCCGGGTTGTAGCCGATCATGTTGGGGAGCGAGGCCAGGTACGGCATCACTTCGGCAAGGCCCCGGCTGGGCCGGCCCACGATAATGATCTTCCCGGGGTAAGCCGGACAGGGAATCGTCCCGACCAGCGCGATCGAGTTCAGGTAGGGCTCAGGCATCGACGGAGAAGGGCTGGCAACAATCCGTGAGATTCACAAACCTCGTGTTCGTGATGCGAGTCTTCAGGGCAGACCTCAACCTGGGGTCCGTGGGTTCACCCGTCAACCGCCTTCCAGGGCCTCACGGGCTTTTCCCCGCAAATGGGCTCCCAGAAAGGCCAGCGCTCCCTCGGCATTCTGGTCGGTAAGGATCCGATGCAATTCAATGACTTCGGTCTCGTCCAGAATGAGGGAGATGACCTTCTTCGGAGTGCCTCCAGAACCGTCGCGGTTCATGTTGGCTGTCCCTCCCTACGAATGCATTCGACGAAGGCCGAGCTCCGCCCTGTCTCCTGTGACCCGAGACGCTAGCGTCGAAGATCGGCCAGATGCTCTTCCACCGCCTGAACCTCGGATTTCAGCTCCGTCAGATAGGCTTCGAGTTCCGTCACTTGTTCCGCCTTAGACTGATAGCGGCGCCGGAAGCCCTTGCGGTCATGGCAACCGCAGTCACAGTCGGATCCGCACTGGCAGCCACACTGACACCCATCGTCGCATCGATTGAACATAGACCTCTTCTCCTGTGGAGTGCCTCCACACGCAGTGTTACGCGGTTGCCAGGCTGGCGGGCTGGAAATAGCGTTGCCGCAACCAGAAGGCAACGTTCACCAGCCCAATCATGACCGGCACCTCGACCAGCGGCCCAATGACCGCGGCAAAAGCCTCACCGGATGAGATCCCGAAAACGGCCACCGCCACCGCAATGGCCAGCTCGAAGTTGTTGCTGGCGGCGGTGAAAGACAGGGTGGCCGTCTTGGAATAGTCCGCTCCGGCGAGCCGCCCCATGGCGAAACTCACAAGAAACATGACCGCGAAATAGATCAGGAGCGGGATGGCAATCCGCACCACATCCAGCGGCAATCGGATGATGTACTCCCCCTTGAGCGAGAACATCACAACCACGGTAAACAACAGGGCCGCAAGCGTCAGGGGGCTGATCTTCGGGATGAAACGCGTGTGATACCACTCCTTGCCCTTGATCCTCACCAACACCCAGCGGGTGAAGAAACCGGCCAGGAACGGGATCCCCAGGTAGATGAACACGCTCTGGGCAATTTCGCCAATCGTGATGTGCACCGCCGCTCCGGACAGCCCGAACCAGGTTGGCAGGACGGTGATGAAGACATAGGCATACAGGCTGTAGAAGAGGACCTGGAATATGCTGTTGAAAGCCACAAGGCCGGCGGCGTACTCGGTGTCGCCCTGCGCCAGCTCATTCCATACAATGACCATGGCAATGCAGCGCGCCAGGCCGATCAAAATCAGGCCGGCCATGTACTCCGGGTAGCCGCGCAGGAAAATCACAGCCAGGGCAAACATGACGATCGGACCGACCACCCAGTTCTGGAGAAGCGAAAGCCCAAGCACCTTCCGGTTGCGGAAGACATCGCTCAGTTCCTCGTAGCGGACTTTCGCCAACGGCGGGTACATCATCAGGATAAGGCCGACCGCGATCGGGATGTTGGTCGTCCCGACCGAGACGATCGTGTTGAAGCCCTGGACGGCGGTCGGAAAGAGAAAGCCGATTCCCACGCCGACCGCAATGGCCAGGAAGATCCACAGGGTCAGGTAGCGGTCGAGCACGGAGAGGCGTCTAGTCAGGCCAGCCTCAGCCACGGTCCGCCTCCATCAGCGCGCTGGTCAGGAAGGTTGTGATTTCTGCTTCGTCCGGTACCCGCCCGGCGGACATGACTTTCTCGTTGATGACCAGCCCGGGCGTTGCCAGGAGGGCGTACTTCTTGATCTGGGCGGGGGCCGTCACCTTCCCGACACGCGCTTCGATAGCGAGGGTGGCGACGGCCTGTTCGGACAAAGAAGCCAGCTTCCTGCAATTCTCGCACCCGAAACCTAAGTCCTTGGTCTTTTCAAGAAGCCCGGGCATGATCGATCTCGCCCTTTCTCTGTCGGCGCGGCCTAGTCCGGCCCGCGGGAAGTGAGACCAGCTGCGCTAGCTCGCTGCACCGAGGGCAGCTGCAGCGGGCAGGGTCCAGAGGCGGGAGGGGTCTGTCGACTGACCCCGCGACCCGCTGGACGCAGGCGATAACCTCGGCCAGTTGCGGGTCCGCGAGCCGGTAGTGGATGAAGGTGCCCACCCGACGCTCAGCCAGGAGCCCGGCTTCCCGCAGGATGCTGAGTTGCTGCGAAAGATACGCCTGGCGCAGGCCCGTTCGGGCCTCCAGGTGGCAGACACAAGACTCTTCCCAGCTGACGATCCGTGCGATCTCCAGCCGCACGGGGTGACCCAGGGCCTTGAGAACTCGGGCTTCTGCGACAGGCAAGCGTCGCTTTGTCATATGCGGTATCCTGAATGTATAGTACTCTATTTTCGCATGAAAGAGGGCGCCAGATGTCACCTCATCGAGGGAAAGTCGTCACAGGCGGAAAAGGGTCCTGCGGCCACCGGCTAGGAGTGGTGCGGGGAAAGGGCAGGAGTCGCGTGAACGACCCCACCCCCCTGGGCAACAAGTGCGGCCGACGGTCACCGCACCGTAGCACAACCAAGTGAATGTCTTGCTATTGACAACGAGGAGCGAAAGCCTTATCGTCCCCCTCGCCTCTGTCTTCGAAGACATCCAGGGGTCCCAATACCCTGGAAAAGCCCGCAGCCGGGGCCAACCCCGGGCGCTAATCAACAAGACACTTCGCAATGCCTCCTGGCCAGGGGAACGATGCGGGCGGACTCGATTGCACGTGCCCTTCTATTCGCGCAGCGCCGCCTTGATGCTGGGGGGGCCAGACCCCCTTCACAGAGCCTATGTGATGCAAAGGGCGGCGTCCCGATTTTCCCTGATAGGAGGTCACCCAGTGGACCAATCCCTCCAGCGGGAACGGGCCGAACGATTGAGAGACTTGCATCGCGGCCCCGCTCTCCTGATTCTTCCCAACGCCTGGGACGCCGCGAGCGCGAGGCTGTTCGAGCTCGCCGGGTTTGAGGCCATCGGCACAACCAGCAGCGGCATCGCCACTTCTTTCGGTTATCCTGATGGTCAGCGTATCCCCGCGGAAACAATGCTGACCGCCATTGAACGCATCGCCGCAAGCATTACTCTGCCTGTCAGTGCAGACATGGAAGCCGGGTATGAACTCTCGGTCGAAGGTGTCATTTCCTCGATGCGACTGGCACTTCAGGCCGGCGCGGTGGGGATCAACTTTGAGGATGGGACCGGGAACCCCTCGCGCCCCCTGGCCTCCATCGCCTATCAGTCTGAGGCGATTGGGGGAATACGCATGATGGCAAGCCAAGCAGGGATACCTCTGGTGATCAATGCGCGCCTGGATGTCTTCCTGCGTGAGGTCGGCTCGCCCAGAGAACAATTGGCCGCGGCGGTGGAACGAGGCAATGCATACTTGGAAGCCGGAGCGGACTGCGTCTTTCCGATTGGACTGAAGGATGCGAACACGATTGCTCAATTGGTCCGGGAGATCCACGGACCAATTAACATATTGGCTTCGGAAGGCGTTCCCTCCATCGATGAGCTCGAGGCGATGGGAGTGCGCCGTGTCAGCTTCGGATCGAGCCTGATCCGCTCCTGCCTGGGCCAGGCCTGGAAGGAGGCTCAGGACATAAGAAGATCACGAAGCTACCCCCACTTTGCGGAGGCTCTCCCGCGCGATTTATGGGGCAAGCTCTTCCGTTAGTCTCATTGGACCAAGTGGCTCGAGCTGGAGAGGGGCTCGGCTAGAGGTTTGCCCCGAATCGCCTTCGGGCAGTTTTCCCCGTCCCGGAATTACGCTTGAACATCCACGACCTTTGCCGTGAACGGCTGCTGAAGATCCACGACTTCGTTTTCAAGGCATGGACCGCCGGGGTGGCAACCTGGAGGGCGCTGGTTTCCCCCGGCCTGCCCTCATCCCAAGGTCCTTCTTTCGGTGCGCGGGCCGCGGGGACGGGCGAGCCGGGCCTCGCTACTCGAAATCAGACCCGAGGCAATACCTGGATCACTTCTCCATCGTATTGTTGCACTCGAGAGGGTTGGCCGCGCAGACTTCCTCCAGCCCCTCGACCAAGATTTCAAGGATCTGCGATCTAGCTCATCCTTTTCTACCCCACGGGCCCTCTACGGAAGATGTCCGATTCTGACTGATCTTTGCCGGTGCCTGCTTCGTCCTGTCGAGCCCTTCCGGCAGTTCCAGCGTGAGCTGGAGCCCGTTTCACTGATCCTGTCTCGGGGTTGCCATGGGAAGGACTAGGCCTGTCCTCAGCAGCATCCAGGCCAAGGTCCGCACCGGTTCTCGACAAGGATCATTAGGAGCGCGGGGGTCAAACCCTATGGATGCGAGGTATTCGAGGTCAAGGGCTTCTCTGCCTGGGTCACTCGACAGACCAGAACGGTCGTGTCATCGGCAAGCGGCTGATCTCCGATGAACTGCCGCAGGTCGTGACGCAGACCAGTCAGAATCTCTTCCGAAGAGCCCCCACCCGTCCGTCGCACGAACCCTTCCAAGCCGCGGGCACCATACTCCTGGCCGGAGGGATTGGTTGCCTCGGTAACCCCATCCGTATACAGCAAGAGCACGTCCCCCACTTCCAGGGACAATTCCTCGGTTCCAATGCTGAACTCCTCCACCAGGCCGATGGCCGGACCCGTTGGCCCGAGCCATCGCACCTGCTCTGCGGCCGTTTCATCCGCCCGATAGAGCAGGGCCGGATTGTGACCAGCATTCGCAAAGATCAGCTGTCGGGAGCCAGCTCCCAGGCGCACCAAGATCAGCGTCACAAAGGTGGTGAATCTCACATTGTGGCAAAAGAACCGGTTGATATGACTGAGGACTTCGGAAGGCGAGTCACTCGCGGGGACAAGCGTGTGTAGAGCCGTCTGGACGCTGGCCATCAGGGCGGCGGTCGAGATGCCATGGCCAGCCACATCAGCAATGGCCATACCATGCGAACCGTCCTTGTAACGGAAGAACCCCAGAAAGTCCCCACCCAGAATTTGGGCCGGCCGGCTGAAGAAAGCTATTTCCACACCTGGGATTGCGGGAGCGACCTGCGGCAAGAGGGCCCTTTGGACAACCTGGGACTGCTCCAGGTCGGCCTCCAGCCTCTGCCTTTCCTGGGTTGAGAGATGGTCCAGGCAAACGCTCGCGGTAAAGTCCGCTTCGAGAAGGGCGGCATCCACGGTATCGCCGCACACAGAGCAGCATCCCAGTGTGCGGTCAGAGGCACGACCGATCGCCGTCTCAATGAGACTGAGGTGATCGCCTAAGCTGCTGGGGGGCGCGGGACCAAGCCGCAGCCGCTTCTTTTCTGGGGACGCGGTCTGGGCCCATTTTGCGAGGTTCTCGCGCTTTTGAGAAAGGCCCGCGCGGATGCGATCAAAGACTGTAGTTTCCATGCGTTTTCCCCATTCTGCCGCTCGCCTGACCTGCGGTCCCGATGAGCTCAATCAAGCAGGAAGATAGTCCGCACCCGACACCAGCAGGGCGCCCGCGATTTGATCGCCCTCCTTGTCGTGAGGCCGGAGTGTAGACAGACCCCGGCCTCGATTTCCTGTATTCCGCGGCGGGAAGTCCCCTCCCGAATCCGGGCGGTTTCTGATACTCAGCTGCAACTGCACTCGGCCTCCTTTTGACCTTTCAGTGCCGCCAAAAGCATGGCCGTGGCACAACCGACCCCACTGGCAACCGTGATGGCACCGGTCACGCAATTCACCTCGCAGGCTCCGCATTCCATGCACCCTTCCCCACGCACCAATTTGGCAAGGCGGCCATCCATCTCGAACACGGCATGTGGGCAGACCTCGACACACCTGCCGCAGCCATTGCAGAGTTTCAGGTCATAGACCAGCGTGTTCTCTCGGTAGGAGTTGAACATCCTCGATCTCCAACTAGCGCACGAGCGCGGAAACGATGGCAAGAAGAATGCCCAATCCGAAAATCCAAGCCATCGGCTGAATGTAGGCAAACATCTCCCGCTTCACTCCGCTCCGCGAAGTGAAGGTCGTTGAGCCGGTGAAATTGAGCGCCACAAACGCCGTCGCAGCCGGCATTGCCAGGAGGAAGGCAAGCGCCTGCCCGACTTGGCGCCACCAGACCCAGGTCGGATGTCGCCAGAACACGGACAGCGCGAACGGCAGAGCCACTAAGACCCCCAACAGGAAGCCTTTGGTGCTGAAGTCATGTGTGGGAATCCAAGGCAACAGGATCGGGAACACTACGTTCCCGGCCAGCACGGCGGCAAGAGCGGCCAGGGCAAACACAGGACCTCCCACGAAATAGAGGATGATGGCTGCCGCCAGCATTGACAAAAGGCCCTGCAGAACTTCGACCGAAATTAGAACCATCCGGTTGCGCAGGGTGAACTGGACCAGGCGCATCTGCGGAATGGCCCGGTGAGTCTTCAGATACTCGGGCAAGTCGGCTGCCCGGACCGGTCCGTACTCTACCCCGAAGCCGGACCGCTTCTTGACCTCGTGGGCAGCGACACCCGGCGCACCCAATTGGGGCAGGATCAACTTCCGGTGGGCAACCACCTCCTTTAGGCGGGTGGCCTCGACCCGCGCCACGATCTCATCCGTTCCGAAAGTCCCCTTCCCCGCCGCGCACCAGACATTGATCCCCTGCGTGTCCAGCACCAGAATGTAGCCACTAATCCCTACCAACGAGGAGCGCAGGGCGTCGAAGCTGAGGGTGTAGTTTGCCGAAACGAAAACCGGCGAATCGCGCGTGGGGGCCCCTAGCTCATACAAACCGGGTTCCACTCGATGCTCATTCCGCCTTACGCCCATACGCGCCAGAAAGTGGTCCCAGCGGTCGGCCCAAGTGAGGCGGGGCGTCGTTTGTAGAATCGCCGGTTTGGATGCAACTGCCGCAATATCGCCCATCAGGCCAACTCCTCGCTCACGAAATTGCCTTCCTCACCGTGTCGGTGATTTCTTCCTCCGGCGCGAACCTGATCATCAGCCGGCCGCAGCAGGATGTCATCCGCCTCTGGTCCAGCTGGTAGAAGGTTTGTTTCCCCTCTTCGCGCACCTTTACCAGCCCAGCCTCGCGCAGGACGGCCAGGTGGTGTGAGACCGTCGGCTGGGTGACGTGGGTCTGCTCGACAATTTCACTGACCGAGAGCCATCTGCAGCAGCATATCTTCATGATCTTCTGACGGGTCTCATCGGCCATGGCTTTTCCAAAGAGCACAAGGTTGGTCTCGGTCACATAGATCTCCTTCTATATGACATTATATAGATGATCGTCTATTTGTCAACTGCATGTGTGGGCTCATGAGTCTGAGATAGTCGCGGGCTGAGGTAAGAGTGGCAGGCCAAATGTATCCCGCCCCGGAACGTCAGCATGGGGCCACTCGGGGTGCGGTCCTGGCCGAAGCCTCCATGCGCCCCAAATTGGGCCTGGTTTGGTCGTTCACAATGCTCCTACCATCAATTATGATCGTCTATCTAGGGATCAATTCGCAGCCTTCGCGATTCAATCAGTCTCGGCGCGATCGATTCAATTCCCTCGATTCAATTCCTCTTGACAAGGAGCAACCCCCTCCTTATACTCGGCCAAGATCAGTCCATGCAATCCAGCGGGCGCGGCTGAACTCGGGTACGAAAGTGGGGTTGATCTGGCGATCGGTTCGCTGTAAGGTGCCAGATCCGCGAGACTGACTCATAACCCGGAGGTCGCTGGTTCGAGTCCAGCCCCCGCTACCTAATCGAGTAGGGAGGATGGGTCGCCCATCCCCCCTCTCACACCACCGGACATGCGGGTCCGCATCCGGCGGTTCGGTGAACGTCAGGGCACCAAACGAGCCTTAGCCCTCGAGCCCTTGTTGGCGGTCCGTGCCGGGAACGACTCGGCCCTCTGGCAGGATCCCAGCGGCTTCACCGCCTTCGCCCCACCAGCAGTATCCCCATCCGGGGAAAGCGGCCTTCTTTGTTCGTTCCACGAACTTTCCACCCCAGGCACATTCACCGTTCGGCCCTTCCCGGTGGATCCCTGCGACCTAACCGGTACTATGGCCTCGGCTGACCCCTGCCACCTCAACCCGCCTTCTCAGTCGGGATTGCCGAACAACACGGCGTGGTGGCAGGTCTCCCCAGATAAGAGCGCTAACTGTCCCCGCACCCCTGCCCGATTTACCGCTTTGCCTCTTGATGGCATGGACTTCGTGATTAGTTGCTCACTCGTCCAGGCTCACGGCCTCTTATCGGGTTCGTGTTCCTCAGGTCGCGGTTTTGCCTCCGGCTTCCTTCAGACCCCGCCTCGCGGCGACGCCCTTGCCCTTGGCTACGGTTGGTGCCATCAACCCCCGGGAAGGACTTTCACCTTCCTAGTCAGCGCCCATGCTGGGCGTACAACAGCCAACCGAGGCCCTTTGAGCCTCGGTTGTGTCGTTGAGTATCCAGTTCGCATTGCGCGGTTTCGAGCCAAGTCACAGTGGATTTAGGATGCTGCAATCAATGATCAGCCCGTAGGGCTCGTAACCAGCTGGTCACTGGTTCGCGTCCTAGCCGAACGGGGTTATCGCTTGCGCCCTTACCTCAGCTCGTCGGGCTCGTCGAACCTCCGATTTCCGGTCCCCCGCACAACCGTACATCGTCAGGCCGGAGGCCCGAAGGTCGACGGTATGAGTCCTCGCCGCGCCTGTCCTGGCCGAAAACCCTTCCCGCCTGACAATAGACCTCGATCGGACCTGGACTATCATCCACTGATGGGCCTTGATCGTCCATCGGCGGCCTCTTGTGCATGTCTTCCTTCGTTTACCTGTTTGTCCGACACATCCACTTCCCATCGGCTTCTCAGGAACTGGCTTGCCTCCATCTCCCGCGGCCTTTTCGCCATCCTGCCCTCCGTGCCTCTGCCCTCCACTTCACTCGCACTCATGGCCAACTCGCCGCTGACAATGCATTCCTCCATCAGCGACTCGTTACCTCCACCTTCCATCAACAGAGTGGAGGGCTCTGCTTCTATAGTTGTTGACCAACCCCTATAAGACTCATATACTATGCACAAAGTGTATGCTATATGAGTCGAACTTACCGACTCATAGTTAGGCGGCCAGAGCGTACAGAAAGGAGACCACGATGAGAAATGAACAGACAGCACCTGAGACGAAAGGTGTCACGGTGAAGCTGCTAGCAGCGCTTGACCTTGGCCTTGAAATCGAGGGCATGGCAGGGCGCCAACTTCGAATGCGTATGGTGACCATCGAACCTGGAGGCGTCTTCGG
>Ga0187861_10000816_pt1 | contig 34851 bp, 26 predicted proteins | sample June2016WEW_10_1_3_FD_132986 | JGI IMG/M metagenome (GOLD analysis project Ga0187861, IMG submission 132986) | Peatland microbial communities from SPRUCE experiment site at the Marcell Experimental Forest, Minnesota, USA - June2016WEW_10_100 | ecosystem: Environmental > Terrestrial > Soil >...
AATGGGTGTGCCCGCCCTCGAGCTCAAATTTCTCAGGCGTGGTGATGCCGAAGAGATTCCAGCGCGTGCCGCGGCGGCGCAGTTCCACCATCAGCCTGACAGCCGCGATTGGCCCCGCCGCTTCGACGACCAGGTCCGGTCCGCTGGGGAGGATTTTATAGACTTCTTCTTTGGCGTTGCCGGAGGCGGGATCGAGCGCGTGCGTAGCGCCCAGCTCCAGAGCGTTGGCGCGCGCGCGGGCGCTGGTGTCCAGGGCAAGCAGCCGCGCCGCGCCCGCGGCCTTGGCCACCATCAGGCACAACAGCCCGATGCTCCCCACCCCAATGACCACCACGTCATCGCCCACCTTCATCTCGCTGTACTGGATCAGGCCTTTCCACGCGCCGGAAAGCGGTTCGGTGAGCGCCGCGGTGTCGAAGGACAGGTTGCCAGGCTTGCGGAACAGGCAGTTTTCCCGGGTGAGCATGTACTCGGCGAAGGCGCCGGGCCGAACGTCCGCGGGGCCGTCGCCGCCGGTAGTGAAAGCGCTCTCGCAGTAGTGCGGGTTGCCGGTGCGGCAGTTGGCGCAGAAACCGCAATAGCCCGAAGGCTGACAGATCACTTCGTCGCCCGGCTTGAAATGCGTCACATAAGGACCGACGGCCGCGACAAGGCCGCTGGGTTCGTGGCCCGGGATGAACGGGAACTTGACGTTGCGCCGCACCCCCCGGATGGCTTTGTGGTCGGTCTGACAGAACCCGCAAGACTTGATCCGCACCACTACCGTGCCCGGCGCGGAGGCTTCAGGCACGGGGACCTCCTCCAGAACCAGCTTGTTGAAATCGTGCAGCACGGCGGCGAGCATTTTTTTCATGCGCCAGACTCCTTAAGTGCGCCGCCGCGGAAGCGGTTGCCCGTTCCGGCCATAGCGGCAGGGACCACAAGCGGGCGAATCCCGGAGCGGTCCTCAAGGTCCTTCCCCGGCTCAGTGGCTCGCCGCGCGCGTCGGAAGGCCGTTGAACTGGCCAGTAGCGCTATCGCCCGTCGGGCCGGGCTTGGAGAGTTTGTACTGGACAGGCGCCAGTGTCTCGTAAGCCACGCCGTTGAGCAGCAGATCCACCTGGATTTGGCGCGAGGCCGCCTTGAGCGCATGCTCATCGGACCGGAACTGCGAGGTGATGCCTTCCGTGTCGAAACCCAGCGCCGAGAGGCCCGCAAGGCTGATGGTCACATCAATCTGTGCGAGCTCACCGCCAACGGCCGTGCCGTTGAGCTTGGGGAACTTGATCTTGGCCTTGGTGATCCGGCCCAGCGCGCCGGGCACGCTCGCCTTGCCCTTGGCGTCCACCGCGACCGTGTCCGTGATGTTGCCGATGCCGGCGGCCAGCGAGTTCCCGCTGGGGCCCGCAGGGCTGAACCCCGCCGGCAGTGCAATCTTGGCGCTGAGGGAAACCGAGTCCGGCTTGGCCTGGCTGTTGAACATGAACTTGCCCTGGAGCTTCTTGATAGTGACGCTGGCGCTGGGCGGGTCGGGCAGAGCGCCTGAGTCGCCAGTGTCGCGGCTGCTGACGTTGAGCGTCTTACGGGCCTTGCCGACAGGCACCGTGCCGTTCAGCGCAGTGCAGGTGGCCACGTAGATGCCGCTTTTGGCGTACGTGTGCGAGGGCTTCAACCCCGTCACCGTGGTCGTGACGCTCGGGTCTCCAAAATCGGTGTTGGCGTTGTTTGCCGTCGCGCGAGTCGGGAGGACGGACAGATTCACGGCCCCGCCTATGAAGCGCGGGATGGCGGTATCGTCCCCGCGGGGCACGCCGTTGATATCAGTGGCCATGATGCCGACGCCGTTGGTGGGGTTGACCACCGTGCCGCGCCCGACGATGACGTAGATCGTGGCCGAAGCGCTGAGCATGGGCGACGCCACCGTCAACGCCGCCGCATAGATGCCCGCCGCTGCGTAGGTGTGCTGAACACTTCCCTTGAGCGCCGCGGCCATTGCGGCGTTGTCAATGTTGTAGGAGGTGCCATCGCCATAGTCCACCCAGGCGTAGAGTTCGCCCTTTTCCTCGTTGGTCTGAACCGCACCCGCGAAGGTCACCAAATCCCCAACCACACCCGGGTTGGGATCGGCAGACCAAACGGTGATGTTGATGTACTTCGTGCTCGCCGAAGCCAAGGCAGGAGCGCTGCTCAGGGCGCAGGTGAGCAACGCCAGTGTCAAAGAGACGGCGCAAACTCGACAGTTGTGCATCGGAACTCCCCTCCTATGAGCCGGTCATCATCGCAGGGCATGGGATCGTGCCACACCGTTGGCAGCCAGTATACTGCGGAGGCGCAATCTTGCAACCTGCGCAGGTGATGTTTGTTTGAAAGCGCGCGCAGGCGGAGCGTCTCTATATATGGAGGGCCAGATAAGCCGCGCAAGCGACAGAAAAGAGGCGGCCATGAAAAGCTTAGCATTAGTTGCTGTCATGCTCGTTGCGTTGGTTGCGAACCCAGCCTGGGCCAACATGGCTGATGAAATAATCGTGCTTTCCCAGAACGGTGTGAGCCAGGAAATCATGATCTCGTTCATCAATGAGAACCCCAGAGGACTCCTCAGGCTTACCGCCGGGGATATAGTGAGGCTGAAGGACGCCGGAGTCACCGATCGCGTGATCAAGGCGCTGTTGCTCCGGCAAAATACTGTCGTTGCTGCCGATGAGAACCAAGCGGCCAGGCTGCCAGTTCCCGCACAGGTGCAGCCGCAAAACTATCAGCCAGTGACGACCGCGCCGGCGGCGCCTATCTATAATGACGTCACCTACAACTACGATTATCCGAACTACCCAGTGCCCATTTACCCTGATTATCCCATGTTCTCGTTCGGAGTGGACCTCTTTACCTGCCCGTGGTCGTATGGCTGCTATTACGGCGGCTGCTCGTTTGGCTGGGGATGGGGACCCTGCCTGCACGGGCGGGGCCTCTGGAACGGCTACGGCGGGCATGGCTACGGCGGGAACGGCTACGGCCACAGCGTAGTGTCGCCTACGCGCTGGGGAGGCGGGTACGCAGGGGGCGCGTATGGAACAGGGTCCGGCCGAGTGCCCGGGGGATCCGGGCGCCTCGGAGCCACGCAAGGGACCGGCGTTGCTGCAGTAGCAAACCGCCCGCTCGCGCTGTCGGCCAACCACTCCGCGGTTAATTCGCCTGTAGTGGGGCGGACAGGGTCGTCCCAGGCAACTCGGACATCTTCTTATTCCAGTGTGGCCGGCAGGTCCTCTGCCTATTCCGGTGTAGCCAGCAGGTACTCTGGCACGTCGTCATATCGTAGCTACGCCGCCCCATCGTCCCATTCATACACGAGCCGGTCGTATCGTTCATACAGCGCGCCGACAACCCGCTCCTATGGGGGAAGTTCATCCTCCTGGTCCGGCGGCGGCCACGGCTATGGCGGCGGCCACAGCTACGGCGGCGGTGGCCACAGCTTTGGCGGCGGTGGTCATGGCTTCGGCGGCGGTGGTCACGGCGGGGGCGGACACCGCTGAGAAGAAAAACGATGAACGATGAATGATGAACAGGCTGCTCTTATGATCCCGCCGTTCATCGTTCATCATTCATCTATTCATTTACCGGTCATCCCAGGCAACCTGCCAGGCTTTTTCAACTGAAGTCAGTCCGGCCACCACTTTTTCCAGGCCGCTGGTGAGCAGGGATTTCATCCCCGCCTTCCGCGCGGCGGCGAGCAGTATGGCCGCGTCGGCAGACGCCGCCACGGCGTCACGGAAGCCGTCGTCAGGGACCAGGATCGAGTGAATGGAGACGCGGCCCTTGTAGCCGCTGCCCCCACAGTTGGCGCAGCCCTTGGACACATAGATTTCCGCCTGGCGGTGCTGCCGGAGGAATTCCGCGACCTCCGGGGGGACTCCCTTGGTTGGCGATGCGGCCCAGGTGCGGCAGTTCGGACACAGCTTTTGGACCAGCCGTTGCGAGATGATCCCGATCACGGCGGCGCTCATCTGGAAGGGCGCCACGCCCATTTCGCGCAGCGTCCGCACCACGGCCAGGGGCGTGGCGGCGTTCATGACCGCGATGACCAGGTGCCCCGACAAGGCGGCCTGGATGGCGGCCTGCGCCGTTTCGAGATCGCGCACTTCGCCGATCAGCAGCACGTCAGGGTCCTGGCGCATCGCTGCTTCGATCGCCCGCGGGAAAGTCAGGCCGCGTTGTGGCGCCACCTCAACCTGCTTGACTCCCGGGACAGGCACGCAGACGGGATCTTCAATGGAGAGCACGTTCTCCTTGGAGAACTCAGGTTCCTGGAGCATGGCGAACGCCAGCAAAGATTTTCCAGACCCGGCCGGGCCGCTGCAAATTACCACGCCGTGGGGCTGGGCGATGAGTTTACGCACCTTCTGCAGTTCGGCCTCGTCGCTGAAGATCTGGGGCAGAGTGATAGTGATTCCCGCCGGCGCCACGCGCAGGACCGCATACTCACCTTGGAAGGTCGGGAGGATGCTGGCGAGCAGCGTGACGTCCTTGTCGTGGACCTTCAGCAGGATGCGGCCTTCCTGCGGCAGGTTCCGCTCCGCCACGTTCAGCCCGGCCATAAGCTTGACCCGGCTGATGGCCTGGCCCAGCAGTTGTCCGTGGTCCTGGAGGACGCCGTCCACGCGCAAGCGCACGCGCAGGGAGCCATCCGCGGCCGGCTCGAAATGGATGTCGCTGGCGCCCAGGCCGCAGGCCTTGCCAATGATTTCGTTGACCTGCTGCACCACGGGCGAGGCGTCCGCGGTGTCGTCAATGTTCATGACGCCGCGCGGCTCGTTCTGGGCTTCGGGATTCATCGCTTGGCCTCCCGCTTGAGGTGAACCGCGTTTGGCGGGAGTGCATGGGGATCGAACCCATCAGTCCCCCTTGCGGAGGATGCAACGGCTTTGAAGGCCGCGGAGATCACCAGGTCACTTCCCCTCCCGCACAGGCAGTTGCGCGCGCCACTGTCCAGGTCAGTGCGCCACGCCGAAAAGGCGGATGGTTTTTTCGCCGCCGACCAGGAGCAGTTTGCTGTCGGGTGAAACGTCAATGTGCCACAGGCCGGCTTCGCCCATAAACTCTTTCACTACTTTCCCGGCCGCGACGTCTATGATGACGATTTTGCCGGTGCTGCAGCCGGCGGCGACATGCCGGTTATCGGGGAAGAGAACCACTTGTTTGATTTCTCCTCGTTTCTTGTCCGGCTCGTACTGGATGTTGTAGACCAACCTGCCACCAGCCACGTCAAAGAGCTTGAGGCTCGAGGAGCAGTCCTTCAGGCTTGAAGAGGGCTCCACGCCGTCGCCTGACCCGAAAGCCAGCACGCCATTACGTGAAAGGCCGTAGAGCTCAACGCCCGTGACACCTGACATGTCTTTGAACTCGCGCAGTTCTCTCCCTGTACGTCCGTCCAGGACCCTTAGCCAGTGGTAACGGGGACCGGAGTATGAGGAAGAGCTGGGGCTGTAACCGTGGAGCAGGGTACTGCCGTCGCTGCTCCAGATCGCCACGCCAGTGTACGTTGACAGTTTGCCGACCGCCTTGCCATCCTGTATCTGGATGATCTCCAAAAGCTCCTTTTCGTAGTAGTAACCCAGCACCATGGCACGGCCGTCCGGGAAGAAGGTGACGCCCCTGACGATAAATTTGCCCAACTTTGTCGCAGCGGACGGAGTGAAGTGTGCTTGCAGCTCACCCGTGGTCACATCCCAAACCTTCGCCCCGGCACTGGTGCCTGTACCCCAGACGCCGGCAGCCACCAAGCGGCGCCCATCCGGGGAGAAACACCAGTACAGCGCCGCGGCAGGCGTGGCCAGGGTCTTTATTGCCTCCTTGCCGGTCTCCAGATCGTATAGGTGGAGACCTGCGAGACCAACCACCAGGCCCTGCTTGCCATTGGGGTGGAAGCAGACACCCCGCACCTCGTCCTCAATCTTGAACTCGCGGATCTTGCCGTCCTTGGGCGACGAAAGTGAGAGGCCGCCGCCGGCACTGCTGGCCGGCGCGTTCGTCACGGCCTGGATGCGGTTCTGGGCCGTGACCTTCGGCAAGCCGGTGAGTTCGCCCAGCGCCTGCGTGTACCAACTGGCGGCCCGTTCCTGCAAGGCCTGCTTGAAAGGGCCGGCTTGATTCTCGGCACACGCCCACCACTTGTCGCCGAGTTCCGCCTTGGCGGCGGCGTCCGCCGGCTTTTCGAGTTCCTTGGCCGCGGCGACTTTGAGGGCCGGCTCGGCACACTTGAGCAGCAGGGGCAAGACCCCCTGCCAATCGCTCTTGGACGCGACGTAGTACTTGGCCACGGCGAGGTTCGCGTCGGGATCGTCCGGGCTATCTTTCAGCTTATCGAAGTGCGGCTTGACCTTGGCATATTCGGCCATTTGTGATTTCAGTTCGGCGGTGCGGACCTGGACAGCCCTGGTGAGTTCCGCGTTCTTGGAGCCTCGTGCAATTGCATCGAGCGGCGCGAGGAGCTTGCTCGCCGTTTCGTACTGGAGGCTCTTGCCCAACTGGTCCAGGACGCCCAAGCCTATGTTCACCGCCTTCTCGGCGTCTTCCGGCGTGAGCGCAGCCTTGCTCGCCGCCCCAAGGACACCCGCCCGCATGCCCGCGCCGTCCACGTCGAAAGTGCCCGCCAGCGCCTCGACCGCGGCAAAAGCGGTCTCAATGTCGCCTGCGGCGCTGCCTACGTCCCTGGCTTCCTGGAGCGCGGCGAACTGGAAGATGGGATCGTCTTTGGTTTCCCGCCCGTTCTTGAGCAGCTTCCTGCCCAATTCGGCGCGCTCAGCCACCTTCTTGCTGTAGTCATCCTTCAGGGTCTTCCGCAGGTCCTTCAGCGAGTCCTCGAGCGCCGCTTCGGGCGGCACGGGCAGGCGTGCGCTGGCCGGGGCCGCCGGCTGCGCCGCCGTCTTAGGCGGCGGGGGCTCTTGCGCCGGAGCAGAAACTGCCAGCGAAACGAGCAAGCCTGCCAGAGCCAGAATCCGGCTCCTATGTTGTGGCCATGCACCGCGCTCTAAACCCGCCATGATGCCCCCTTTGTTCCTGCCTATTCTATAGTGACGTACCTGGAACTTCAAATGCTGCTTAGGGACTGCGCAAGAAAAAATGGCCAAATCCGCTTAGAGACCCCTCAGCGGCGTTTGCTCAGCACCTCGCGCTCGTAGGTTTCGACCTGGTTGAGCCAGGCCGGGCCGGCCGGGACCCCCGCGCGCCGGCACAACTCATCCCACACCGCGCCGAAGGGCAACGTCTTGCATTCCTCCAACAGTGCGAGCTTCTGCGCCTGCTTGCCGCAGGCTTCCAACTCCCGGTGTACAGCCACAGGCTCCAGCAGCGCGTACAGCAGCGCCTTGCGGGCCGCGCGCGCGCCGATGACATAAGCGGCGATGCGGTTGACGCTGGCATCGAAGTAATCGAGCGCCAGGAAAACGCGCTGCAACGCGCCGGCGCGAACCAACTCCTGGAAGACCGCGCGCAGGTCGTCATTGAAGAGCACGATGTGATCGCTGTCCCAGCGGATGGAGCGGCTGAGATGCAGCAGGATGCGCTCATGGAACAGCAGCAGGGCCGAGAGCTTGTCGGCCACGCTTTCGGTGGGGTGGAAGTGGCCCATGTCCAGGCAGGGCGCGAGGCCCTTGCGCTGCGCGTAGCCCAGGTAGAACTCGTGCGAGCCGGGCACGAAGTCTTCACTGCCCAGTCCGAAGAGTTTGCCTTCCACCGCGTCCACGCAGAGGTCCCTGTCGATTTTCAGCGCCGGGTCGTAGATCTCGTCCAGCGACTGCAGCAGGCGCCTGCGGCACCCCCATCTGTCCACCGGCGAGTCCTTTGCGCCATCGGGAATCCACGAATTGACGACGCACGGCGAGCCCACTTCGCGCGCCAGCGCCGCGCCGATCCTGCGGCTGGCGATGCCGTGGCGCACCCAGAAGCGGCGGATGGCCTCGTCCCGGTGCGAGAGCGTGTAGCCGCCGTTCGCCTTGGGGTGCGCGAAGTACGTGGGGTTGAAGTCCAGGCCGAGTTTGCGCTTCCTGGCCCACCCGCTCCACTGCTTGAAGTGGCTGGGTTTCAGCAGATCGCGGTCCACGGCTTTGCCGCCGGTCTCAGCGTAGCTGGCGTGCAGGTTCACGCGGTGTATGCCCGGCAGCAGGCCCAGCACCTGCTCCAGGTCCGCGCGCAGTTCCTCGCCGTTGCGCGCGCGCCCTGGGTAGTTGCCCGTGGCCATGATGCCGCCGCCTTCCAGCGCGCCGGCCTTGACTTCAAAGCCGCCCACGTCGTCCGCTTGCCAGCAGTGCAGGGAGAGCGGGGCAGCCAGCGCGGCCTTTATGGCCGCTTCCGCGTCCACGTCCCGCGCCTTGTAGGCGCGGAGCGCCTTCTCGAAGTCTTCCTGGATGTCTTCAGGTGCCATGACCGGGTACATGATTGCTCCTTAAGCCAACAGGTCTCCGCGTCCCCGCATCCCCGCGTCTGCTATGGGAAGTATGGGAAGAATGGGACTTATGGAACAGCGCCCTCATCAGTTGCAGCTCAGGGTAAAGGGTTGCCAAAGTCCCATCCCCCTGTCTCCCTGTCTCCCTGTCTCCGCGTCTCCGTGTCTCCGCGTGAGGCTACAGTTTCAAGGCCGTGCTCTTCGACGCCTTCACGATCTCGGCGGCCGACAGCTCGCGCCGCGCTTCCTGCGACCTGTAGATGCCTTCGCTGATCAGCCCCACATTCAACGCCACGCCGGCCGTATCCAGGAGCGGCACGCGTCCCTGCAAGGCCGCGATCCAATGCTGCTGCGAACCGTCGTAAGCGGCGTAGTCCTTCTCGCAGGCGTGCCAGCGGAAGTCCGCGCCGCCCAGGTCCACCGAGGCGCTGGTTTCGAGATCGCCGGCCTTGCTGAAGAACATGAAGGGCGTGAGCTTCAGGCCGCCCTTGGAACCGAGAATCTTGCTGGACTCGGTGTCCTCATAGTGCAGCGCCCAACTCTCTTCGATGTCCAGCGTTATGCCCCCGGCCAGCCGCACGAAGCCCAGGCCGAGTTCCTCGACGGAGTATCCGGCGCTCTTGGCGCGCTCCTCATACATGGGGATTTCCTGGTATGTGGCGCCGCTGACCGTCTCCACTTCCGGGTTGCCGAGCAGGTCCAGGACCTGGGCCATGTGGTAGATGCCCATGTCGAAGAGCGCTCCGCCCGCCGCGGCCTTTTTTTGGACGAACGGCGGCGTGCCGTAGCCGTCCACCCACGGCCGGCCCCGGCGGCGGAAGCCGAAGGAACGCGCGTAATAAATCCTGCCGAGGTGTCCTTCGGCTATCAGGCGCTTGGCGGTCTTGTGTTCCTTGGAGTACAGTGTGGAAAGCTGGATGTGCAACTGCTTGCCTGTGCGTTTGGCCGCATCGCACATGGCCTTGGAGTCGCAGTATGAGCCGGACATGGGTTTCTCACAGTAAACGTGTTTGCCGGCCTCGAGGGCTGCGATGGTGACGGGCGCGTGCAGGTTGTTGTGCAGGCACACGTCCACGGCGTCAATGTCGCGCATCTTGAGCAGCTTGCGGAAGTCGCTCAGGACCTTCGGGATGTTGTTCTGAGCGGCGACTTTCTGCGCCTCCTCCTGGTTCACGTCGCAGACGGCGACGAGCTTGGCGTCCGGCACCTTCTGGTACTGGCTGACGTGGCTCTTCCCGATCATCCCCGTCCCGATGATGCCGATGCGGATTTCCTTGCCCATTTTCAATCCTCCTGAGTGTGGAAGCCCTGGTTATTACTCGAACCGGCGAAAAATGAAAGTGGACTTTGCGGCGCGTGGCACGATCCACGATTCGCAATCCACGATCCCGCGCCCCTACGCCCGGCCCGCCATCCGGTGCTTGCGGCCCTTCTATCCCCATGTCAGCGTTTCTTAATTGGTGGCTTGGGAGCAGCCGTCATTGCCTCCATTCGTCACCAGGCATGATTCGGCGCATGAACTGATCGAATAGGGGCACGGTGAATGCCGTATCACCATGGCTCGGACTCCAAATCATGCCTTTAGCAATCAACTGATTCCTAGTCGGGCCGAGTGCAGTTACTTCTCGTTTCAATTGTGCAGCGATGTCGCCGGAGCGATGTGGGCCTGGACCAAGCTCGGCCATGGCCCGCATGTATCTTTTCTCGAGGGGGGTCAGGCGATCAAATCTGACCCGGAAGAAACTTTCGTCGAGTGCCGCGACGGCTGCCGTGGATGCCACTTCGACGTCGCGCAAAGTGATGGGTGACTCTGATGCAGTATCCCAAGCATGCTTGCCCCACTCCTGCAAGAAGTAGGGATACCCATGGGTTTCTTGGATGATGCGCTGCAAAGCATCTTCAGCCACTTTGACGTTCTGATCTTCCGCAGGCTTTACGATCGCAATTCGAGCCGCCGGTGGAGTGAGGGGGCCGATCTCAGGGAAGTCAAAAAGCCGTTCAGCGTAGGACTTGGCCCGGCCCATCCGTCCTCTGAGCTGCGGCAGCCCGGCGCCCACCAGCACCACCGGCAGGAGGCGTTGTGCCGTGCGGTGCAAAGCCATAATAAGTGCCGCAAGTTCATTCTCCTTAACGTATTGGAGTTCATCAATGAACAGCGTCAGTGCGGTGCCCGCCTTCTTTGCAGCCAAGCCGGCAGCTTCCAACAAAGCTTGAAGATCGTGTTCCAAATCACCGTTGTCAGCTAACCCCGGCTCGGGATCGAAATCGAAACCCACCTCAATGTCCTGATACTTCACTTTCAAGGCCTTGGCGAACCCGGCGAGACCTTTCAGGGCCCGCTGGGCCAGTTCTTTGGCTTTATCGCTCCTTGATAACCGCAACAAGGCCAAGCGCAATTCAGGCGCCAGGATGGCCGGCAGGGAGCGATCCTCGGGCACCTCAATGCGCATGGTCTGGATCCCCTTGGCTTCGGCATTTTCCCTCATACGGTCAAGGAGCACCGTCTTGCCAACTCCACGGAGCCCAACCATCAAGATGCTTTTGGTTGGGCGGCCAAGCCTCACTCTTTCCAAGGCTACCCGAGTGGTCTCGCGCACCTCATCTCGTCCAGCCAATTCCGGTGGTGGCGTGCCAGCACCTGGAGCATAGGGGTTCTTGATTGGGTCCATGTCAAAGAGTTATAGCAGGGTTACTGTGATTTACAAGGGAATTATAAACTAAATAATTTCAGTATAAACACGGTGAAAAACTCGTGGCGCGTGGCGGCGCGGCAGTGGGGCGGGTTGCCAACCCGCCCTACTTCCTTGGCAAGCTGCCAGTAGCACTGCGCCAGCGCGAGGTCTTTGGCGACGCTCTTTTTGTACGTGATCTCAAAGGCCAAGAGCTTTCCTCAGTTCGCGCCCCGAAACAACCGGGTCCTTTTCATCGCGCAGGCGCGCCAGGGCCACCTGAAGGTCAGGCAAGTCCTCGAAATAGGACTCAAGCGCCTTTTGAATATGGAAGGAACGCGGGCGTTCGGTCTTTCTGGCGATGCGGTCGAGTTCTCTGGCCAGTGCGTCGGGCAAGCGGATTGACACGGCAGTGCTCACGTGCTCACCTCCTCTATTCTCTATAGTAGATGTATGCGCTGGTGGGTCTACCGTCAATCCTCATTTGGGTCTTTCCATCAGACAATCAAGCAATGGCCCAATTTGCCCTACTTGGCCGGCGCTTTCAGCTTCTCCTCGATCTCCTTGAGCTGCTGGCGGGCAAGCTGCGTTGACGCTGCCGCCGACATGAGCTATACTTGGAGACGGAGGTCAGGAAACATGAGGAAGAAATACACCGCGATCTTTACGCCGGCTGAGGAGGTGGTCTGGGTGGCCCGTTGCGCCGAGATTCCCGGCGCCAACACCGAGGGAGAAACCCTGGCCGAAGCGCGCCGCAACCTGAAAGACGCCATTCGGACCCTGCAGGCTTATCGCGCGCGGCAGGCCTTATCCGAGGCCGCACCCGCGGCCAAGATGGAAGAGATCGGTGTCTGATGAACCGCCGGCAATTCCTGAAATATCTTGCCTGACACAACTGCTACGAAGACCACGAAGGCACCTTGCACACCATCGTCAAGAATTTCTCAAACGGCTGCACGTCGGCTCTTCCGCGCCATCGGGAGTTGAAACGGGGAACGATCCGCGGCATTCGCAAGGATCTCGAGATACCGCCCCCTTTTTAGCGTTACCAATGGCTCACAGCTTGCCCTATTTGGCCGGCGCTTTCAGCTTCTCCTCAATCTCCTTGAGCCGCTTGCGGGCGAAAGGGGCGGGCCAGGCGTCGCCAACCGTCAATTCCAGGCACTTGCGATACCAGCGTGCGGCTTCGGTGAGGTTGCCTTCCGCCTCGCACTTCTCCGCGACAAGGTAGGCGTCTTCGTTCAAGTACCGCCGCTCTTCGCTCATGAGATCATCAAGGAACGCTGACTCCCCGATTTCGCCGAGGAAGAACCGGGCACGGGGCGTAGCATTGCTAGAAGCAGTGGGGTACTCGCGCAGCACCTTCCGCCAGTCCGCTTCGGCTCCGACACGGTCATGCAGAAACATGCGCGCTATGCCAGATTCCAGCAATGCGTCCGCGCAAGCAGCGCGCACTTCTGGGTATTCGGCTTCGACCGTTTCAAACGTTTTTGCCGCGTCCTCGAACCGTCCCATGTACCTCAATGCATCTCCGTAGTAAAGGCGCGCCCATGCACATTCAGAGCGTTGCTCAGGGTATTCCTTTGCCACGGCGAGAAGCGCCTTCAGTGCTTCCTCGTTTCGGCTTGCGCGCATGAGGTTCGATCCAATGCCGCGGCTGGCGCCGGCAGACAACCTCCGCAAATCCGGGAAGACAGCCACAACGGCCCGAAAGTGAACGATAGCTGCATCATACTCACCGCGTCCCGTCAGCTTATTGCCGGCGTTGGCAACCGTCTGCGCCAAGCGCGTGAGTTCCCAGTCGAGAAGGCCTTGACGCGCCTTCTTGAGGAGAGGCGTGCCCGCCACCAAGTCCGCGCGATTGAAGGCCTCGAGTGCGATCCTGATAGCGTTGGCCTCCACGAGTGCCGCGGCTTCCGCATCGCCCGAATTCTCAGCCTTCGTCAATTCTTCCATGGCCTCTGGGCCACGCCCGTTGCGCGCTTCAACTTCAGCCAGACCGATGTGCGCCCAACCGCGAAGATCGCTGTTAAGAAGGCTCTCCAATGCCCCTCGCGCGCCCTGCAAATCGCCAGTGGCCATGCGTGCAAGACCGCTCTTGTACAGCGCCAGACGGCCCTCGGGTACACTCGGGTGGCTGGCGTGGATAGCGTCGTATTCACCAACGGCCTCTTTGTAGTCCCCCTTCAGGAAGAGCCTATCAGGCACTGCCAGGCTGGACACATCCAATGCCTTCTTGCGCCGCCACAGTTTCACCTTTTCAAAGCGCGCGCCCTTCCCCCAGGAATAAAGGCCCGCGCGGCCACCGCTGAGCGGGAAGAAATCCCGGAGCCGCAGAACCTGGGAACCCTCAACGGTCAACGTCAGGTATTCGCCCGCGTGTTCAGCCACGATGTGGTACCGTCGGCCGGGAGCAATGAGCGCCTGCGGCGCGTTATTGTGCAACAACGCCACATACTTGCGGCACACAGATGAGCACTTGTTGCCGGCCGCCCCAAACTGGAGCGTGTAGCCACTCACCAGGGCCTGCTCACAGTTACAGTGAAGTAAGCATGAGAGATCGCAACCCTTGTCACCAAGCTCAACATCCGGCGGGAACCACGCGTCATATTCCAGTCGAGCTGCATCTGGGCAGGCCACGGGGAACAGAAGGATAAACTCCGTAAATGGTGGGTACTTCGGGTCTGTGACCCGCTTCCCTTCCGCGACCAGCGCGCCATCCATCACCTCTGCTTTTCCCTCGACGACGTCCCACCCTTCAGGCAAAACGCCCGAGGAAAAGTTCTCATCCACAACCAGTTCCCAACCCGCGGCGAAGCGCGCGAGGCGCTCAAAGAGGCCAAAGCCCAATCCCAGCGCCACAATCACCGCCACGGCCGCCGCCGTCAGCCCCGCCAGCCACGCGCGGTGCTTCCACAGCCGCTTGCGCCAACGGTACGCAAACGACGGCGGACGCGCCGCAAGCGGCTCGCCTTCAGTGAAGCGTTTGAGGTCCTCGACCAGCGCCGCCGCCGTGCGGTAGCGCCGCGCCTTATCCTTCTCCAGACACTTCAGGCAAATCGTCTCCAGGTCGCGGTCAACCTTCGGGTTCAGCTTGCGCGGCGGGACAGGCTCGTCTTCCATCACGGCGCGCAGCAGCGCCAGCAGCGACTTGCTCTGGAACGGCACGCACCCCGTGAGCATCTCGTAGAGCAGCACGCCCAGTGCGTACACGTCCGAGCGCTCCTCAACATCCGCCACTCGCCCCGCCGCCTGCTCGGGACTCATGTATGCCGGCGTGCCCAGCACGTCGCCGGCCTGCGTCAGCGACGATTCCACCTCGACGTTCCGCGCCAGGCCGAAGTCGGTCACCATTGCCCGTCCGGAAGCGTCAATCAGCACGTTGCCGGGCTTGATGTCGCGATGAATGACGCCGTGTTCGTGCGCGTGCTGGATGGCCGAGGCGATCTCAGTCATCAGTTTGACGATCTGCGTCGCTGGGAGCGCCGGCGTCTCGCCGGCCCGTGGGAGCGCAGGCGTCTCGCCGGCCTGTGGGAGCGCCGGCGTCTCGCCGGCCTGTGGGAGCGCAGGCGTCTCGCCGGCCTTCGGTGTCTTCGGCGGGAATGCCGGCGGGACGCCGGCGCTCCCAGGCTTCAGCAGCTTCTCCAGTGTGGCGCCCTCGATGAATTCGGCCGTGAAGTAGTGTTTGCCGTCGTGAATGCCGACGTCGTAAATCGGCACGATGTTGGGATGGCGCAGCTTCGCCGCAGCCTGCGCTTCGGCGTGGAAGCGTTTGATGAGCGACTCGCTGGCCTGCTCGCCGGCGATGAGGACCTTCAGAGCTACCTCGCGGCCAAGCTGCGGGTCGCGCGCGCGGTAGACGATGCCGAACGCCCCGCGCCCGATTTCCTGGACAATCTCATAGCGCGCGAAATGCCGCAGCGTCGGCGTGCCGCAATCCTCCCGGATTGCGGCGTGAACAATCCGGGAGGATTGTTCCACACCTCGCGCGCCCGGCCGTTGCGCGATTGTCTCCGCGACCGAGATAGTTGGAAAGCCAGAGCCGCAGTGCGGGCAGACAGCCTCGGCTGCCTTGCCGTCGCTTTCAAACTCCTGTGCGCATTTTGGACAGGTGAGCTTCATCCCCGCGACGCCCTATCGCCAACCCGCTGAGTAGGACAGCCTTTCCAGGCTGTCGGGACAAGCTGGAAAGCTTGTCCTACAGTTCAGGATGCCAGCCATAGTATAGCGGTCACGGGGCGGGACACCAACGGCGATTGGGCGGATAAGGCGCAAAGGGTGCGTGGCGCATTGGTCGGGCCGTTGTTCCCCCTCCCCTTGCGGGAGGGGGCAGGGGGAAGGGCCGGCCGCCCCCTCACCCGGCGTTCGCTTCGCTCACGTCCGCCCTCTCCCGCAAGGGGAGAGGGAATGCGCGCCCCATTTGCAGCACGCTCCTACGTCCTGCCCGCGATCCGCCGCTTGCGGCCCTTCGGGTTGCCAGCGGGCCTCAATTCCAGATCTGTGATCAGGAATACGTCAATGAGGTTCACTGTGGTGTCGGGCCGGGCAACATAGACTGTTCGGCCACCCGGCATAAACATCATCCATTCCGGATGCGGCACAGGTATCTCGCGGCCATCGGCCAAGTGAATGATGAATCTTTGGAAAGGCCGCGCGCTGTATAAATCGTGGAGCTTCTCGGATGTCATGGCGGCTGCCGACCAATCTAAAATCCAAAATCGCTAGTCGCTGGCCTTGAGTGTCAGGCCCAGTTCGGAGAGCTTGGCCTTCACTTCGTTCAGGCTGGTCTGGCCGAAGTTCTTGGTGGCCAGCAGGTCGGCCTCGGTCTTATCCAGCAGATCGCCGATGGTGTCAATGGCCAGACGCTGCATGCACTTGCGCGAGCGCACGGAGAGTTCGAGGGTGGCGGCCGGCTTGGCGAGGATGGGGTTGTCGCCGCCGCCCAGCCTCAGGCGTTGCGTGCGCACCTTGCGCTCTTCCTCATCCCTCTGCATCCCCAGGCGCAAGCCCTTGCTCTCCAGCAACGACCTGATCTCGCGCAAGCTGGTTTCGCCGAAGTTCTTATAGGCGAGCAACTCAGGCTCGGTCTTGCGCACCAGGTCTCCCAAGGTCCTGACGTTCATCTTCGCCAGGCAGTTGCGGCTGCGCACAGACAACTCGAAATCGTTGATGGCTATGCGCAGCACCGCCTCCAGGCGGTCATGCTCCTTGCGCTGGGCTTCGTCGTAGTACATGTCGAGCGACTCCACGGCATTGCGCAGGTACAGCGCCGCGCGGCGGTTGCCGGGGTCCACTTTCATCGCGTCCTTGAAGCAGGCGATGGCGTTGTCCACCTCGTCGCGGTCTTCGTAGAGCAGGCCGAGGTTGAGCATGGCGTTGACGAAGGCCGTGCCTTGGCCGGCGACCTTGCGGTAGAGCTCCACGGCCCGTGCGTCCTCGCCGCGCAAGTCCAGCAGGTAGGCCAGGCGGAAAGCGGCCTGAGGGTTCTGCGGATCCAGCTCCAGCGCTTTCTCGTAGGCGTCGCAGGCGGTTTCCTGCTGGCCGAAAGCTTCCGCGCACCAGCCTTTCTGCAACCACCAGCCGCTGTCCGCGGCGTTGGCATTTTCAGTCTTAGCCAGGACCTTGAGGCCCTCGTCCGGCTGGCCCTTGCCGCGCCACGCGGCTGCCAGTTCCACGCTCACCGCCGGGGACAGCGCCTGCGCGGCCTGGAGCTCGCTGATGGCTTCGTCGTGCTGTCCGCGCTCCAAGGCTATCCCCCCGCGGACCAGTTTGGCCAAGGCGGAGGAGGAGCCTTTCAAGGCGGCCTCAGCCGCATCGAGATGGCCTGTGATCCAGTTATAAGCTGCTTCCCGCAGGCTTTTTTCCTCTTTGGGCAAGTCCGCGTCCGCAAGGGCGGCCAGGCGTGCCAGGAGTGCCTGGCGTTCAGCCGGGCTCTTGCGGACAGCGTTACGGAGTTTCAGAACAGCCTCCGCATTGAACGCCGCTTGCGAGGCGATTTCATCGGTGATGCTGGCGCTGCGTGTAGCTTCTGCCATGAGCAACTACTCTCCAGTTTTCAGGTCCGAGGAGGCCCAATACCACCCCGCCGGCTTGCCGGGAGCCGGCCTTGAAGGGTGAATATGATACGCTCTTTCGCGCGGTTGGCAAGAGCGTTCTTGAGCCAACGACTTTTTGCCACAGAGGACACAGAGGACACAGAGAAAGGATTGTGGATTTTGAAAGAGCTTAAATTCTGCCGTTCTCTGTGCCCTCTGTGTTCTCTGTGGCTGAATTCAGTTGGCTTCGCGCACCTCGTTGATCAGGTACTTGGCCGCCACGGCGGCCAGCGGGCAGGCCGCGGCCCGGCCTTCGCGCAGCAGGCGCAGGGCCTGCAAGTCCGATTTCCAGGCCGTGTCTCCGGGGGCCAGCAGGCAGGTGCTGCCTGGTTCGTAGGCGGCCAGCAGCCGGCCCTCTTTGAAATAGTAAAGGTTTTCCGAGACCTCGGTTGCGTAGGCATGCATGTAAGGCATCAGGTCGTTGGGCTTGAACCAGAGCTTGATCTCGCGCTCGGCCTCCGCGTCCGAAGCGGAAGCGTGGACCAGGTTGTCCATGCGCTCGCCCACCGCTTTGCCCGCCGCATCCTTCACGGGCACCAGGGTCCCCAAGGTGCGGATGGTTCCGGGGGCGCGGTCCCGCGCGACGTGCGGGTTCGTCGGGCCGCAGATCTCGCGCACCTTCTTCACCGCGTCCGGGCCGCAATAGACGAACGCAATCACCCTGCGCTTCTGCGGTTCGTTCAGATAGTGCAGCCGCCCGGTGATGTATTCGATCAGGGGCGGATAGAAGAATTTCCCCTTGTGCTCGGCGTAGTGCTCTTCGGCCAGCATCCTGCTGACATGCACAATCTTCGCGCCCGCGAACCGCAGGCCGGTGTGAAACTCCGAGAACTGCGAAAGGATGTAGCCGGTCAGAGACAGCTTGAGCGCGTCAGGTTTGATGAGCACGAGCGTCTGCTCGAGTTCCTTGTCCAACATTTGAAGAGCTCCTCGTCACAAGAAAACGCCCCCACCGTCCCCCGCTCCCCAGCGGGAAGGGCGGCGCTTCAGCGCCGGGTAAGGGGCCATGATATTAGAGAAAGGGCTAGGAATGAGCAACTCCCTTTGTCCGCAGCAGCTAGGTGCGTACCGCGGGCGTCTCGCCCGCCTTTCTCACGGCATTCAGCGATCGCTTCACCAAGGCGGGCGGGACGCCCGCGGTACATTTACGGTCCCGCAGCATCTTCAGAATCTCCGCGCGGTGCGGCAGGCCAATTTGCGCGCCGTGGCGGGTGACTTTCAAGGCGGCGGCGAAGACGGCGAATTCTACCGCCGGGTTCACGCCGTGGCTGTCAAACGAGAAATGCGCCGCCAGACACCCGTTGAAGCAGTCGCCGGCGCCAACCGTGTCCACGGCTTTAACTTTCGGCGCGGCAACGAAACACTCAAGGTATTCTCCAGCATCGTACATATCCACACCGCGCGCACCGCGCGTCACCAAAATAGCTGGATAGCAGGGTTGGAGCGAGCTACGGAATGTCTTAACTTTGGCCATTGCCGCGCGGCTGCCCACCGGAGCGCCAAAGAGCGCCTCAAATTCAACCTCATTCGGTGTCAGGAAGTGACAGTAGTCTTTGAACTCGCCGGGCAAGCCGCCCGGCAGCAAAGGCGCAGGATTCAGGATGACGCTGCCGCAGCCGCCGGACCAGGTCAGGCGCAAGGCCTCCAGGACTGTTTGCAGGGGCACCTCAAGCGAACAGACAAACGCATCGTCCTCGCAGAAGTCCTTGGGCATCGCGCGCCGGACGTCTGCGGGTGTCAACCGCATGCTGGCGCCTGGCGCGACAAAGATAAGATTCTCCGCCTTGGCTTTGGCCTTGCTTTCGCCAATGGCAATCAGCGCCACGCCGCTGGGCACGCCTTTCTTGACCGCGCAGCCGGAGCAGTCCACGCCTTCCTTCTCCAAGTCCGCGCGGCGGGCGCGGCCAAAGGCGTCGTCGCCGAAGGCGCCGATGAAGTACGCCTTGGCGCCGGCCCGCGCCGCGGCCACGGCCTGGTTGGCGCCCTTGCCGCCGGCAAAGGTGAGGAGATCGCCGCCCAGGACGGATTCGCCGGGCTGCGGCAGCTTGGGACAGTGGACGACCAGGTCCGTGTTGGAAGCCCCAACCACAATGACGCGGCCTGGGTGTTTTGAAGCGGTGGAAGAGTGTGGCATGGGCGGGCCCTCAAGGTGACCACTGGAGAACAGGTGCGGCATTATATGCGCCGCGGCGGAATTTGGGCTTCAGATTTTGGGATTTGGTTTGGGCAGAAACCAGTCACGCTGTCCCACCCTACTCCCCAATGCTCCGCAACGCGATCAGGACGAGAACCACGACCACGACAATCACGCCCACGAAGAGCGCGATTTTGAGGCCCCGGCCGTTCGTGGCCGCTGGCGCCGGCTTGGCGCGGTTGGCGGCAGCCAGTTGCTCGCCAAGGCGGGAGCGGGTCGCGTCTTTGGCGCGCGGCTTGAGGCCGCTGCCCACGCGGCTCTCGGTCTGACCCGCCGGACCGGGCTTGAGCGGTTCCAGCCATTCGAAGTTTTCACTCTTCGCGGCTGCCGGGGGCGCGGCCTGCGGGGCCGCCTGCCGGGCCTGGTCTTGCTGGGCCTGGGGACGCGCGACGCTGGACTTGCCCGGCGGGGGCAGGACGCCCAGCGGCGTCTGGCCTTGTTTCACACGTGCGATGTCCGCGCTGAGTTCCGCCGGCGTCTGGTAGCGTTCAGCCGGATCCTTGGCCATCATCTTCTCCAGCATGTGGCAGAAAGGGAGGGAAATAGCGTGGTCAATCTCGCGCGGGCTGGGCACCTGTTCGTTCAAGTGCTTCAGCATCACCACAGCGGGAGTTTCGCCTTCAAACGGCGGGCGGCCGGTGACCATTTCGTACACCGTGCTGCCGAGGGAATAGATATCGGCGCGGATGTCTGCTTCGGTTTTGCCTTCGATCTGCTCCGGCGACAGGTAAAAGGGCGTGCCCATGGCGATGCCAGCGCGGGTGATGCGGCGGCGGCCCATGGTCTCGGTGTCAATAGCCAGGCCCATGTCGGTCAGCTTGGCCACGCCTTCCGCGGTGACGATGATGTTCTCGGGCTTGATGTCCCGATGGATGAGGTTCTCGCCGTGGATATGGTCCAGTGCCGAGGCGATCTGTTGCAGGATGTCCAAGGCTTCCTGCTCGCCCAGGCGGCCCTTGCGCTCCAGCAGTTGGTACACGTCACGGCCTTTGACGAACTCCATGACGATGAAGTGGTAGCCATCGGCCTCGCCGACATCCAGGCCGTGGACGATGTTGGGGTGGTCCAGTTCGAAGGCCGCCCGGGCCTCGTGTTCGAAGCGCTGCAGGAAGACCTGGTCCTTGGCCCGGCTGCGGGGCAGAACCTTCAGCGCCACGACCGTTTTGGTGCGCGTGTCCTGGGCCTGGTACACGGCGCCCATGCCGCCCTCGCCTAACTTGCGGACAAGGTCATAAGGGCCTATGCGGGAGACATGCTGTTCGGCCTCGCGCTGGGTGTTGAGCAGGCGCGCGAGCTGGCTGCGGGTGAGGTAACCGTGGAGCACGAGGATCTCGCCCAGACGGTCCTGCCGGGCCTCTTGCTCAGCCTGGAGCTGGGCCGCGAGGCATTCCTCGACCTCCATGGGCAGGCACAGCCCTTGCGCCACCGCCAACTGCCCCAAGCGTATGTCGTCCAGAGTTGGCATGCCTAGTACCTAACGCCTCCTAAAACCCAAGAACCGGGCCGCGCCCAATTTGCAGACAATACGGCAGGCAGGAGGGGGGGCATAACCGGACCTGCGCTCGTACCATTATGGTGCGGGCTTCCAGCCTGCACCGATCTTGCCTCCTCAATCCGCGCCCTGCCAGTGCAGGCAGGATGCCTGCACCACAAGTCCGGTTATGCACCCGCAGGAGGGTGCTGTCAAGAACGGCTCTCGCCAGACTGGGACCGCGTGGTATATATCCTGGGGAGAGGCTCGGGGGAGTGGCGGAGGCATGCCGGACATACTCGAAGATGCAATGCTGGACAGCGGCGCGGCCGCGGGGCTGGAACGGCTGGCGCTCCTGCCGTTTCCGCGGCAGGTCAGTTTGCGGGGCGCGCCCTTCCGGCCCGCGCCGTCCAATTTTCTGTTTCTCTCCCCGGATGCCGCGAGCGGCACGCGGCGCAAGTGCTTCCTGCTGGCGCAACAACTGGCGGAAGAGGGCTTGCGGACCAGCCTGGAGGCGTCTTCGTCCCTGGGTCCCACCCAAGCGCTGTTCACGCAATCGGCTAGCTTCCCCAAGTGGGACAAGCTGGAAGCCCCTTTGCGCGGGCAGGCCGCTGGACGTGAAGGCTACCGCCTGGTGGTCACGTCCGACGGCGCTCTGCTGTACGGCGCCGACGAGCAGGGAGTGCAGTACGCCGGCGCAACGCTGCGGCAGTTGCTCCAGGATGGGCCGGTCGTCCCGGGGCTGGAGATCGAGGACTATCCGCTGCTGCCTGCGCGCGCGCTGCACCTGGATTTCAAGGGCTGGCCGCCTACGGCGGAGCACTTGAAAACGGTCATCGGGATCCTGGCCGGCCTGAAGATCAACACGCTGCTCCTGGAGTACGCGGCGCACTTCAACTTCCCGTCGCAGCCGGGTCTGGCTGCGGAAGGTTCCCTGACGGCGCTGGAAGTGGGGGAGCTTGAGGTCTATGCCAGGGACCTGGGCGTGACACTGGTGCCGTTGGTGCCTTGCCTCGGCAACGTGGGGCACGTGTTGCGTTTGCCGGCCTATACGTCCTTGCGCGAGCACCCCCAGTACCTGCAACAGTACTGCCCCGTGAACCCGCAAACGCTGGGCGTGGTCACGGCCATGATGGAGGACTTGATCGCCGTTCACGCAGGGAAATTCTTTCATGCCGGCGGGGACGAGACGCAGATGCTGGGCAGCAATCCCGCCACCGCGGCGCGGGCCGCGCAGCTTGGCGGGCGTTCCGCGTTGTACTTGGAGTACGTGGGGAAGGTGTGCCGCTATCTCTTGACCTGCCAGCGCGAGCCGATGCTTTGGGACGACATGTTCCGGAAGATGAGCGACGCCCAGGTGCAGTGGCTGCCGGAGGAAGTGGTGCTGACGTCCTGGCAGTACGAAGGCCATGGCGGCAGGGCCACGCCCGCGATCCTGGCCAACCTCGACCGCTACAAGCGTCTCCGCCGCCGCGTCTGGGGCGTGGCCATGCGCTCGCCTGCGCTCCGTTACGATGCGTTCGACAACATTGATGCCTGGACTGAAGCTGCGGAACTGGGTTACGTGGAAGGCGTGATCACCACTGCGTGGACCCGCGACCATCCGCTGGGGGCGCTGTTCCCCCCGCCGGAAACTGCCTGGCCGGCGGCTTTTTACGCCGCGGAGCGGGCCTGGTCCGGCATGAAGGGGTTGGGCCGCGAACGGTTCCCGAGGCGGTTTGTGGTGCGCATGTTCGGGGCCAAGGACCCGGCCGCGCAGAGCCGCGTGTGGGCCGGTTTTGACTTTCTCCTGCGCGAACACGCGCGGCGTGCGCGGGAGTTCTTCGCCCAGGATGCGCGCGCCGCGCCCCGCGGCGGCTCCACACTGGCCTTCATGGAAGCGTGGAGCGGCATCCGGGCGTTTCAGGAGTACGTGCGGCAGTTTGAGGAACAGGTCAGCGGCAGTTATGCCAACCTCCAGGCGGGCCAGGGCGATCCTTTCCATAGCGGGCGTTTGCGCTGGCGCGTGTTGGAACTGAAGAACAAGTTGCCGGCGCTGGTGGCCAACTTCAGGCAGCAGGCCGCCCGCATCACCACTGAAGCGCAGATCAGGGAGTTCGTCGAATCCAGCATCGCATACAGTTACGGCAGACTGGAAGAGATTGAGAAACTTCTGGCCCAGTATCCCCTCCCACCCCAGGAATGGCAGCAACCTGTGAGCCTGTGACGGGTGACGAGTGACGGGGCGCAACGCTCGCGCCGGTAGGACAGGCTTTCCAGCCTGTCCGGACAACCTGGAAAGGTTGTCCTACCGCCTTTGCCGCCATTGCGGCTGCGGCGCCTTCTGCGCTTGCGTGCCTGCGCCCGAAACACGCACGGCGCCCGGCGACAGGATGTGGCGCAGGCTCGCGAGCAGGTCCGGCACAGGCCGCACCCCCCGTTTCTCTCCGGCGCGGATGTTCACCAGCGCCGGCCGGCCCGCTGGGTCGGTGATTTCGATTTGGAAAAACACCGGCGTCTGGCCGCGGTATTTCTGCAGTTCCGGCAGGACTGAATCGAGCCGCGCCTGCAAGAGATCCTTCCCGAGGTTGCCCAACGACAACCACACATCGTGTACGTACCTTTGCGCCGCCTGGTCCACGGTCATAACCTGGTCGGCCATGATTGTGGCCGCCGCCCGCCTCTTCTTCTCGCCATCCCCGCCATTGCCGCCGCTTTCACCGCCCAGCGGCTCATTGAGCTTCAGGCGCCCGCGGAAGAAGAGGATGCTGTCCTGCTGCAGCGGTTTGCACTCGTTGTAGATGCGGGGCGTGACGACCACTTGCGCGCTGCCTGAAAAGTCCTCGATGTTGAGCACCGCCATCTTTTCGCCCTTCTCCCGCGTAACGGTATTGCGCACTTGCGTCACCAAGGCGCCTGCCACGACCGTGTATCCTTCGGGTATTTCCGCGAGTTCACGCAGGCGGGAAGACGACAGGCCCTCCACCAATTCGCGCACCTCGTCAAGAGGATGGCCGGAGAAATAGAACCCGAGCACTTTCTTCTCTTCCGCGAGGCGCTCCTTCACCGTCCAATCAGCAGGTCCTGAACCTGACAGCTTGAAAGGTCTCCTTTCCGGTTCATCGCCTCCAAAGAGGCTGCCCTGGCCAGAGTTGCGGTCCAGGCGCGCAACGGCACCGTTGGACATGGCCTCGTCCAGGACATCAATGAGTGCGGGTCGGGAGCACCCCTTCGCAATGCTGTCCAGGGCGCCAGCCTTAATGAGGTTCGCAAGGCAGCCCTTATTGACGTGGCCAGCCTCAAGCCGTTCACAGAAGTCGAATAGGTCACGGAAGGGGCCGTTCTTCTTTCGTTCTTCGAGGATGGAGTTCACGGCGTTGTCGCCTACGAGTTGGATCGCACCCAGTGGGAAGAGGAGCACCTTCTCTTCCTTGATTAGGAATCGCTCCCCGGAATCGTTTATGTCGGGTTTCCGAATCTCAAGCCCCATGCGCCGGCATTCTTCGATGTAGAGGACGAGCTTGTCCGTGTTGCCAAGCTCCAACGACATGTTGCCGGCCATGAATTCCGCCGGGTAATTGGCCTTCAGGTACGCTGTCTGGTAAGCGAGCAGAGCATAGGCCGCAGCATGGGAGCGGTTGAAGCCATACTCAGCGAACTTGGCGATCAACTCGTACAGCTTCGTCGCCTTCTCTTTGTTGATGCCCTTTTGCGCGCAGCCTTCCACGAACTGCACGGCGTACTTGGCCATCAACTCGGGTTTCTTCTTGCCCATCGCCTTGCGCAGCTTGTCTGCTTCGGAGAGCGTGAAGCCCGCGAGCTGGTTGGCGATCTGCATCACCTGTTCCTGGTAGACGATGACGCCATAAGTGTCTTTCAGGATTGGCTCAAGCTGCGGCACCAGATACTCGATCTGCTCCTGGCCGTGCTTGCGCTTGCAGAAGGCGGGGATGTTCTGGAGCGGTCCGGGCCGGAACATGGCGTTGAGCGCGACCAGGTCCTCCAGGCAATCCGGGGCGGCCTCGACCAGCATCTTGCGCATGCCGTCGGATTCAAATTGGAACACGCCACACGAGTCGCCGCGGCTCATCATGCGGTAGGTCTTGGCGTCATCCAGAGGCAATTGCTGGAGGTCTATGAGGCCGTCCGCGGCGAGGGGTTCTTTGAGCTTGGAGCCGTGCCGCTCCTGCATGAGCTTGCGCGTGACTTCCAGCTTGGTCAGAGTTTCCAGGCCCAGGAAGTCAATCTTCAGCAGGCCCACGGCGTCAATGTGGGACATCTCGTACTGCGTCAGCGTGAGGCCGTTCTTGTCCTTAAACAACGGGCAGTACTCGACCACGGGCTTGTCGGCGATGACCAGGCCCGCGGGGTGGCAGCCGGTGTTGCGGGCGATGCCTTCGCACTTGCGCGCCATGTCAATCAATTCTTTGGTGGCGGGCTCGCGCGCATAAGCGGCGGCCAATTCCGGCTCGTCGTCCACGGCGTAGTGCGTGTCACCTTCAGACGCGCGCTTGGCCGGCGCGGCTTGCAGCGTCACTTTCTTGTTGGGCATGAGCGGGATCAGCTTCGTTATATTATTGACCTCGTTAATCTGTCGGCCCAGCACCCGGCCCACGTCGCGCACGGCGCTCTTGGCCTGCATGGCATTGAAAGTTATAATATTGGCGGTACAATCGCGACCGTATTTGTTCTGCACGTACTCGATCACCTCGCCGCGGCGACTCTGGCAGAAGTCAATGTCAATGTCCGGCATTTCGTTGCGGCCTTCGTTGACGAAGCGCTCAAAGAGCAGGTTGTAGCGCAGTGGTTCCAAGCCGGTGATGCCCAGCGCGTAGCAAACGACCGAGCCCGCCGCGCTGCCGCGTCCCGGCCCCACCGGGAGCCCCCGCGCACGCGCCTCGCGGACAATGTCCCACACGATCAGCAGATAGCCCACGAAGCCCATCTTCTCCAGGACGCGCAGCTCCTCCTGAGCGCGCGCCTGCACAAGGGCCGGCACCGGGTCGCCATAGCGGCGCTTGAGTCCCGCCGCCACCTGGCGCCGGAAGAACACGTTGGGTTCCTCGCCGCCCGGCACCTGGAATGCCGGAAAGTGGTAGGTGCCGAACTTCAACCCCAGGTTGCAGCGTTCGGCAATCTCCAGCGTGTTCTGGAGCGCCTCAGGCACGGCGCTGCCGAAGAGCTGCTCCATCTCCTCGCTGCTTTTGAGGTAGAACTCATCGCACGGGAACTCCATCCGTTCCCGGTCGCTGAGCAGCTTGCCCGTGTCGATGCACAGGAGCACGTCATGTGCCGCGGCATCCTCGCGGCTGGTGTAGTGGCTGTCGTTGGTGCAGATCAGCTTGCCGCCCGTTGCGCGCGCGATGCAGATGACGGACTCGTTGACTTTCTTCTGCTCCTCCGCCAGTTGCCGCATTTCCTTCGAGGCTTCAGGCGCATCCAGCGCGGCAGCGCCATGGTCCTGCAATTCGAAGTAGAAATTGTCCTTCCCGAAAATTTCCTGGTAAACGCCGGCCATGCGCAGCGCGGCAGCGTAGTCCTTCTTCAGAACGGTCTGCGGGATTTCGCTGCTGATGCAGCCCGAGGCGGCCAGCAGGCCCTTCGAGTACCTGGCCAGCAGCTCACGGTCCACGCGCGGCTTGTAGTAGAAGCCCTCCAGGTACGCCAGGCTGGAGAGCTTCATCAAGTTCTTGTAGCCTTCCTCGTTCGAGGCCCACAGGATCAAGTGAAAGCCTGATTTGTCATCTATCTTCTCGCGCACGGAGCGGCTCTTGCCATCCGGGACGACGTAGGTCTCCATGCCGATAATGGGCTTGAGCGGCGGCAGGCCATCCTTGGGGGCGGTCTTGGCGGTCTCCATGCAGGCCCGGTAGAATTCGATGGCCCCGAACATGTTGCCGTGGTCCGTGATGGCCAGCGCCGGCTGGTTCATCTGCCGCGCGCGCTTGATGATTTCGGAGAGGCGCGAGGCGCCGTCCAGCAGGCTGTATTGTGTGTGTGTGTGCAAATGGCAAAACTTTGGTCCAGACATGCGCTTATGATCCTCGGTTCGGGGAACGGGGAGCGGGGTTCGGGGAGCGGGGTTCCCGCATCCCGCGCCCCGAATCCCGAACCCCGCGCCCCGCCAAGTCTACAGCACATTGGCCGTATTCAATACGCGAAGCGCACTGTTTTTTGACCCGGTGTCTGTTATATAGCGCCGCCATGCAGGCTGACCTGAAAGGCAAGGTCGCGCTGGTGACCGGCGCGGGGCGCGGCATCGGGCGCGCTATCGCCGGCGCTTTGGCGCGAGGCGGCGCCGAAGTCGTGGCTGCGGCCCGCACGGCCGCGGAGATAGAGTCGCTCGCAAGCGCACTGCGCGCCGCAGGCCACGCCGCGCGCGCGGTCGCCACGGATGTCTCCGTCGAGACTTCCGTGGATGCGCTCTTTGCCCAGATTGCGCAGCACTGTGGCCGGTTGGACATTCTCGTCAACAACGCCGGCCTGGGACTCTTCGGCCCGCTGGAAGATTTTCCCGCGGCCTCTTTTGACCGGCTCATGAACGTCAACGTGCGCGGCGCGTTCCTGTGCAGCCAGCGGGCGCTCAAGCTGATGATCGCGCAACGCAGCGGCTACATCATCAACATTTCGAGCGTGGTGGGCTTCAAGGGCTACCCCAATCAAGGCGCGTACGCCGCCACCAAGCACGCGCTCATGGGCCTGACCAAGGTGTTGGCGGTGGAGGGCCAGAAGCACAACATCCGTGCCAGCGCCATTCTGCCGGGCGGCGTGAACACGGCCTTGGTCGGCGACGCGCGGCCGGACCTGAAACGCGAGGAACTGCTGCAACCCGAGGACATCGCGGAGACCGTAATGTTCCTGCTCGCGCTGCCCGAGCGCGCGGCGATAGACGAGATCTACATCCGCCGACGCAACAGCCAGCCGTTTTGAAGCAGGCTTTAGGCATTGGACATCAGGCATTAGGCTTTGGGCACGCATGGTGAAGATGCAAGTCCCAATGCCTCAAGCCTCATTCACCCAGGGGAGGCATCTTGCCTGCACGGTGAATAGGTGCGATGGGAGAGAATCAATGGGATTTCACGACATCGAGTACTTCAGCGGCCGGTTTGTCCAAGGCAAACACATAAAAATCCGGGAATTGGAGCGGTATCTCAAAGGTAAGACCGTGACCTGGCAGGACAAAGCCCATGGCCTCATCCTCCTCGGTCACCTGCGATCTGAAAAAGAGCTGTATTCAGAGGCGCGGGAAGCCTATGAGAAAGCGCTGGTTCTCGATCCCGATTATCGTAACGAAGTGGAGATTTGGCTTGCCGAGATTTCCGCATATTCAGGTATCAAGGAAGGAGTAAGGAAACTTCAGAGATTGAGGCCTGATAGAATGTGTCGGGGCGACAAGTGGCTCTATTGGGAGATATTTGTGAGTCTTGCATGTTTTAGCTGGGATGCCGCGCTAATTGCCAAAGTCATCTCAAATATACGACGCGAAAACAAGCGAGATACGCGCCTCCGTATCAGCACTACGGTGCTGAGTAGGTTCCTGAAGTTCTTTGAGAGTAAGGCGAAACTGCGGAAGAATCCAAGGGAATCCAAGGAACGGTGATGGCGGTGGCCGGGGAGAGGCTATAGATCGTGCAGCGACCTTTGAAACTCCTCCGGCGGCAATTCGATCTCGCGCAGAATATCCCGAAGCAAGGGCCGGCCATAATCCCTGCCGGCGTGGTCAATCAGGGATGTGGTACGACCGTCTGGATGCCGGTAAAAGATGTGGCTGCCCTTTTGCCGCACGGCTTGAAAGCCGAGCCGCCTAAGCAATTTGTCCATAATCCGGAACGAGACAGACGGCAGATGGCTCATCCGCCAACCTCAACCTGCTGCAGCCCCGCAAAACGTGGGAGCCGCTTTTTGTTACCTTTGTACTCCTGCAAGCACAATGCCACGACTTCCTTAAGGTTCTTCTGCAACTCGTCCCAAGACACAGCCTGCGTGTGCGCTCCCGGCAACCCGGGGACAATGCCCACGTACAGGCTCGACTCGGGATCCCATTCGACATAGGCTACAAATGTTTTCATCTTACCTCCCGCTCCCGCAACGCCTGGTTGCGCGGGAAACATGCCCCGCCAGCTTCCCGCGTCACCTGCGCCTGTTCTGACATAGAGCGTAGCCCTGGACCGGCATTGGCGCAAGCCGCGATCAAGTCCGCAAGGAGTGTCCTATGGCCCTTTGGCCCTATATATCGCCGGATTCAGCGCCGGGTCGTTATACATCTTGAACTGCCGGTACAGCTTCATTTGCTTGCGCCCGGCCCACAGGTCCGCGAACAGTTCCGCCAGCGCGGCCGCCAAGTCCCGGCGCTGTTGCCGCAGCAGGACCAGGCGGGCGCGGCACTTGCTGCGGTGCTCCGCGCCGGCGTCCTGGCGGCGGGACTGTTCGCGCATGTGGTAAATTTTCAGGCTCAGTATCGAGAGCCTGTCAATCACGGCGCCAGGCGTTTCGCTGTTCCAACTCGCGCCCGGACGCGGGCGCAGCTTCCGCGCGGCCAGTGTGCCGCCGATGTGCTCGTCCAGTTGCTCGATCAAGTCGTTGCGCTGCTGATTGAGCCGGTCAATGTTGCGCTTCACGGCGGCAATCCGCGCTGCCGTGGCATCGGGCGCGCGGGCTTTATCCTCCTCGTGCCACAGGTCGAAATTGCGCCTGTGCTGTTCCTGGACCAGCGCCAGGAGCGGGCCGCGTGCGCCGGCTGTTCCCGCAGCGTGCCACAGCGCCGTCCAGCGGTCCTGGCTTCCCGAAACTCTGCGCGCCAGCGCGCAGCCTGCGTTGCCGGGCCGTGTGAGCCTGTCTTTCATCAGTTGCAATGTTCCTCTCCCCAGGTAGCATCCCGGCGTGTTCCGCGTACTCTCCGGGGTACACTAAGCGATGTCCAGCGAAAAGGGAACTCAAGTCCTCGCCCACCGCTTTGGCGAGGTCGCCCAGAGCCTAGGCTTCCTCAATGACCAGCAAATAGAGGAAGCTGTGCGGCGCCAGCAGGGGCTGCGCGCCACCGGCAGCAAGTGCCGTATCGGCGAACTATTGAGCTCGCAGGGCGTCCTGACGGCCAGCCAGGTCAAGCAAATCCTGTCGGAACAGCGCAAGCGCCGCACGGCCGCCGCGCAGAAGGCGCTGCCTATGGAATACTTCGGCGACTACAAGCTCATTGAGCGGCTCGGCGAAGGCGGCATGGGCACCGTGTTCAAGGCCCGGGAGACGCTGGCCGAGCGCGTGGTGGCCCTCAAAGTCCTGCGCCAGAGCTATGCCGGCAACACCAATTTCGTGACCCGCTTCAACCGCGAAGCGCGCCTTGCCGGTGCGCTCTCCCATCCCAACATCGTGACCTGCCACAATGCGGGCACGTGCCATGGCGTGCAGTTCCTGGCCATGGAGTACGTCGAGGGCGAAACGCTGAAAGACCGCATCAAGCGCGAGGGCAAACTGCCCGAGGCCGAAGCCCTGCGCATTGCCCGCGAAGTCGCCTTGGGATTGGCCCACGCCCACAGCAAGGGGGTGCTGCACCGGGACATCAAGCCCGACAACATACTTCTCGGCAAGGACGGCAGCATAAAGATAAGTGACTTCGGCACAGCCAAGTCCTTCCTCGATGAGGAAAACCTGACCATGGCCGGCGTCGTCATCGGCACGCCCTTCTATATCTCGCCTGAGCAGGCCAAGGCCTCCAAGGACATTGATCAGCGCGCCGACCTTTACTCCCTGGGCGCGACGCTCTACCTGGCGCTGACCGGCAAGGTGCCCTTTGAAAGCCCTAACCCGGTGCTGGTCATGCGCTGCCACTTGTATGACGAGCCCAAGAACCCAAAGGAGCTATGCCCCGAACTCTCCACTGGCGCGGTCCAGCTTGTCACCAAACTGCTGGCCAAGAAACCTGAGGCGCGTTATCAAGGCGGTGCTGAGCTGGCGGAGGCCATTGACCGGGTGCTTGCCGGCAAGGCCCCGGACGAAGGCGTGCAGGCGCCGCGCAAGACCCTGGTGCGGCGCAAGCGCCCGCAACTCAGGCTTGCGGCGGCCAAGAGACTGCGCATGGCAGGCTGCTTGAGCGTCCTGGTCCTGGTTGTGGGCGCCGCCATAGCCTGGGCCGCACTATGCGGGTTTTTGTAAGCGATCATTCACCGAGCCGCGCGCGTAAGCAAGCCCCGAGGCTTCGGGGCTCCCTCACGGTCGCGGCTCGGATTGAAGGGTTGCGGATTTTTCTGAAAAATATTGAAGATGTGCTCCACAAACGCACCAATTGCGCTATGCTGGGTGCCGGCTCTAGCTATGAAATCGGCCATTGGGGACGGTTACAATACGCGGGGCTAGGCGCAGTTCAAGGAGATGTGGTTATGCCGTCTGGGAAGGTCAAGTGGTTCAGTGATCAGAAGGGTTACGGGTTCATCACCCCTGACGAGGGCGGGAAAGACCTCTTCGTGCATCACTCGGAGATTCAGGCTGAGGGCTTCCGCACCCTGAAGGAAGGCCAGGCCGTCGAGTACGAGACGATGCAGGATGGGAAGGGACCGAAAGCGACCAAGGTAAAGATGAAAGCCTAGTCTCTGGCGGGCTTAAACTTACGGCGGGATTCCAGGATCCCGCTTTTTTTGTAACCGTTCAGTCCCACCCCGGCCTGCCCCGCGTCCGCGGGGCAGAGAATGGGAAAGATGGGAATGATGGAAGGTCTCACCATCATTTTCCCCATCTTTCCCATTCTTCCCATCCACTCCCCCTGTGGACGGGAAGGGCCTGGGCGGACTGAACGGTTACCTTTCCTTGTTGTTTTGGGAGGGCTCATGGGAACGCTGAAGACACAGATCGCCGCGCAGCTCTACACTCTGCGGGATTTCACCAAGACGCCCGCCGACATCGCCAAGACCCTGAGCCGGGTCCGCGAGATCGGCTACGGCGCCGTGCAGTGCTCCGCACTGGGGCCCATTGACCCCGCGGAATTGCGCAAGATCCTGGATGCCGAGGGACTTTTCTGCTGCGCCACGCACATCGGCTTCGAAAGAATGCGCGACGATACGCCCGGAGTGCTGGCTGAACACAAGACCATCGCCTGCCCCTTCACCGCCATCGGCGGCCTGCCGCAAAGTTACCGCAATGCCGCAGGCTACCCCAGGTTCGCCAAGGAAGCGTCCGTTGTCGCCAAGCGGCTCAAGGACGAAGGCGGCCTGGTCTGGGGTTACCACAACCACAGTTTCGAACTGGAGAAATACAACGGGCGCACCGGCCTCGAGATTCTGTATGCGGACAGCGATCCGGCGTACTTCACGGCCGAGATTGACACGTACTGGATCGCCCATGGCGGCGGCGACCCCGCGTGGTGGATCCGCTCGCTGAAGGGCCGCATTCCGCTCGTCCACTTCAAGGACATGGTGATGCAGGACGGCAAACAGATCATGGCCGAAGTGGGCGAAGGCAACCTCAACTGGCCGGCGATCCTCAAGGCCTGCAAGGCCGCCGGCGTTCTCTGGTACATCGTGGAACAGGACACCTGCCAGCGCGACCCGTTCGAGAGTCTGGCCATCAGCCTCCGAAACCTGCACAAATGGGGGCTGAAGTAGAAATCGGGAGACACAATACTGATTTAATCTTGAAAACTGCTGGAAGAACGGTGAGAGAAAAGGCGTGGCCGGGCCCGCCAGAGTGTTTGTACGAGGAAGTGAAGGGAATGAATATTGTGTCCCGCGATTTATCACAAACGAATGGCGGCTGCGCGGCATACACGGCGCAAAGAGACTCCGCGGCCGGCACCGTCGAGCGGACGGCCTTGTCTCCCCGGCTCGCCGCCTTGAAGGAAGACGTGCTGCGGCGCACGGGGTCGCGAGTCCAGGACCCCAATCCCTTTTGCGGGGACGTGGCTCTATGGAAGGCGGCGAAACCGGGACGGTCGCGCGTCCAGCAACGCGCGGCGTTTCTCCTCGAATTGGTCCGCCTCGCGCCAATTGAAATCGGGCCCGGCTGGTCGTTGGCGGGCGAACACCTGCTTCATCCGCTCTGGGGATTCGGCTTCAGCGGGAACCCCACCCCGGACACGCTCAAGCGGCTGGATGAGTTCAACCTCGGCCCGGATGAAGCCGCAGCTGTCCGCGCCACGGTGTACGCCTGGATCGGCCGCGATCCCCGCAGCGGGACGGCCGGGACACCGCAGTCCTGTGCCATCGGCGAATGCACGGCCGACGCCTGCCGCGGCCACGCCCCCGATCCGACGTGGGGTCCCGCGGGAGCCGCCTCGCTGGATTCGACGTTGGTTTACCGTGCCGGCGGCTGGACTGAAAACCATTCCATCCGCGACTACGCGAAGGTGTTGCGCATCGGTTTCGCGGGGCTCCGGAGCGAGGTCCAGGAACGGCTGTCAGGGGCGGACCTGTCGGACGGCGGCTACCCTTGCCGCGAGAACTTCTGGCGCGCGGCACTGAGCATCTGCGACGCCGGCTGCCTGCTGGGCCGCCGCTACGCGGCAGCGGCCGCGCGCCTGGCCGTGAAAGCGCAAACCCCGGAAGACCGCGCGCGGCTCGCCCGCATGGCGGAGGTGTGCGCGCGCGTGCCCGAGCGCGGCGCGGCGTCCTTTTTCGAGGCGGTCCAGTCGTTGTGGTTCGCCCATGTGCTCACCTGCGGCGAGGACGGGATCAACGCCAACTCCATCGGGCGGATGGATCAGATCCTCTGGCCGTATTACGAGGCCGGCCGCCGCGCCGGAAGCCTGACCCGGGAGGACGCCCTCGAGATCATGGAGGAGCTGGCCTGCAAGCTCTACCTCGAGTACGACGTGCAGGCCATCACGCTGGGCGGTGTGGACAGCGCCGGACGCGACGCGGTCAACGAACTCAGTTACACCATCCTCGACGCCACTGCCCGCGTGGGCCTGATCCGGGATCTGTCCATTCGCCTGCACCGGCAGAGTCCGAAACCCTTTGTCCGGCGGGCGGCGGAGATGATCGCGCAGGGCGGCGGCATCCCGTTCATCTTCAATGATGACTGCTTCATTCCGGCCCTGTCCGCGCGCGGCATTCCCGTCGAGGCGGCCCGCGACTACGCGCCCATCGGGTGCATCGAACTGACGATTCCGGGGAAGGCCAACCCGCACGCCGTCTCCGGCTGGTTCAACGCGGCGCGCTGCCTGGAACTGGCGCTCTTCGACGGCTGCGTGCCGAGCACCGGAGAGGCGCTGGGCCCGCGCACGGGAACCCTGGCGGACCACAAGACGTTCGAGAGCCTCTACGCCGCTTACGCGCAGCAAGTGGAGTTCTTCGCCAGACGCATGGTGTACCACTGCAACCGGGGCGAATTGCTGCAGCGCGAACGGGGTCCGCTGCCCTGCTGGTCCGTGCTCACCGACGACTGCATCCCCCGCGGCCGGGACATCACCGACGGCGGCGCGCTCTATCTCTACCACTCGATCTGTTTCATGGGCACGGCCGACGTGGCCGACTCTTTCGCCGCGCTCAAGGTGCTCTACTTCAACGAGCGGAGGTTCACGGCGGAGGAACTGCTCGGCGCGCTGAAGGCGAACTTCGAAGGCCGGGAACCGCTGCGCCAGATGCTCCTCAAGAAGGCGCCAAAGTATGGCAACGACCTGGCGGTTGTGGACGAGATCGCGGCGCGCGTCTGCCGGGATTTCATCGCGCTGCTGGACACCCTGCGCAGTCCGCTGGGCGGCCGGTATTACGCGCACCTGTTCACCTTCCTAACCAATATCGGGTACGGCAAGACCGTGGGCGCGATGCCCGACGGCCGGCGGGCCGGCGAGCCGCTCGCCTATTCGCTCTCGGCCCATCAAGGCCGCGACCTGCAAGGGGTGACGGCGCTGCTGAACACGCTCGCCAGGATGCCGCATGACCAGGCCGCCGGGGCGAGCGCTGCGATAGTCGAGGTGGACCCCGGCCTCGTCGCAGGCCCCGCCGGCGCGGAGCGCCTGGCGCAGACGATCGAGGCCGCCATCGCCATGAAGGTCGGCCAGTTGCAGTGGAACGTCACCACGGCCGAACGTCTCCTCCAGGCCCAGGCCG
>Ga0187861_10000820_pt1 | contig 34618 bp, 29 predicted proteins | sample June2016WEW_10_1_3_FD_132986 | JGI IMG/M metagenome (GOLD analysis project Ga0187861, IMG submission 132986) | Peatland microbial communities from SPRUCE experiment site at the Marcell Experimental Forest, Minnesota, USA - June2016WEW_10_100 | ecosystem: Environmental > Terrestrial > Soil >...
GAGCTTTTTGGGTATCCCCATCGGGATCGTCCAGATCGTCCTCCTCGTCGGACTCCTGCTTCATGTTTTTTACCACCGGCTGCAGGCAGCGATCGTCAGTATGGTCGGCCGGTTCTCCCTGCAATGGATGGTCTTTGCACTCATTGTCATCCTGGGGTTTGTCTCCAGCATCATCTCCGCGATCCTCGCCGCAATCATCCTTGTCGAGATTGTCAATGCCCTTCCCGTGGTGAGGAAAGCCAAAGTGGAGATCGCGGTGGTCGCGTGCTTCTCGATAGGCCTCGGGGCCGGGCTGACCCCGCTGGGCGAACCACTGAGTACCATTGTCATCTCCAAGTTGTCCGGAGTACCCTATCATGCGGGATTCACGTACCTCTTTGAAAAGCTGGGATGGTATATCCTCCCGACTATCGTCGTCCTCGGGTTTGTCGGGGTCTTTCTCTTCTCGCAGAGCCATACCGGGAACGAGCATCTCGAATGCCTTGTCGAGCGGGAGACGGTCCCGGAGATCCTGGTCCGGGCCGGCAAGGTGTACCTGTTCATCATGGCGCTCGTCTTCCTCGGCGAGGGGTTCAAGCCGCTCATCCTCGAGTATGTCATTATGATCCCGTCTGCCGGGCTGTACTGGATCAACATCGTCTCTGCCGTGCTCGACAACGCGACCCTTGCCGCCGCGGAGATCAGTCCCGCCCTGTCGTCCCAGCAGATCACGAGCGCCCTCATGGGACTGTTGATCGCCGGTGGGATGCTCATCCCCGGCAACATCCCCAACATCATTGCGGCCTGCAAGCTCGGGATCAGCAGCAGTGAATGGGCACGGGTCGGCATCCCGCTCGGGATGGCGCTGATGCTCTCGTTGTTTGTCATCATCTTTGTCCCCGGCTGGCTGGGGATTGGGTAACCGGTACTTGGCGACCGGAAAATGGAAACAACCATGTGGGTGCAGTACCCAGATCAGTGTTACCTATGATACGAACTGGTGGGAATCAGGTCATGGATAAGGAGATTGCGCAGCAGATCGCGGCACTGGCTGACCCGGCGATCGACGTACGGCACGACGCGATCGCGGTACTGCGTGGGATTGGCACACCAGCAATCGTCCACCTGATCCAAGCACTCGCGGAAGCGCAGGACAATGACCATCGCTGGTATACTGCCGTGGCACTCTCCCAGATCGGGGAAGCAACGATCGTCCCGTTGATCGATGCGATGAAGGGTAATAACGGCCGGGAGTTCCGGCGTTACGCTGCCGCAGCGCTCGGGGAGATCGGCAGCCCGGCAGTTGAGCCCCTGATCATGGCGATGGGAAGCGATGACCGTGAACTCCGGGGTTTCCTCTCACAGGCGCTCTGCCGGATCGGCGCACCGGCTGTCGAATCCCTCCGGCAGCGGCTCGATGACGCGGACGAGATCATCCGGTCCTGTGCCACCCTGACGCTCTGGCAGATGGGTGAGACCGGTCTGCCGGTGATCGTGGAGCATGCCGGGAAAGATGAGTGAGAAGGCATTTCTGCCTGCACTTTCTGGATTGAACACGTGTCCCGCGGGATGCATGCAGTATTTTTTTACCGGTCCGTTTTTTTTTAAAAATTAGGGAATGATTTGGAAGCCTATGAATTCGTACTGACATACTGAATGGTGTTCATTCGCTTCTTTCATGTGCTCCCTGTTTTTTCCTTGCCTTGAGCCACTCATCGAGACCTCCCACAACGGAGAGCACTGCCGGCATGATGAAGATCGCGCCGATCAACGAGAACGCGACCGCAATAAGGGTCGAGGTACCGAAGTTGCTGACGATCGGGAATGTCGCGAGGAGGAGTGCGGAGAACCCGAAGAAGGTGGCAAGACCCGAGACCGTGATGGCGCTGCCGATCTTCTGAACGCTCTCCTGGATGGCGGCAATGGGATCATGCAGCCGCTCCTCCTCCTCTGCGTATCTCTCCATGACAAGGATGGTGTATTCCGCGGCAACCCCGATTGTCATCGATCCCAGTGTCGCCGTGAGCGGGTTGTACGTGAGGCCAATGATATACATCATGACCGCGTTCCAGCCGACAACGAAGATGATCGGGATCATCGGAGAGATCGCGTGGAGGTGCCGGTACACGAGGAGCAGGAAGGCGCCGACGAAGATGAACCCGAGAAGGGTCATTGTATCCTTTGATTTAGACATGGCCCCTAAGAGTGTGGTATACAACTCGAAACTGCCGGCAGGTTGTACCGAGATCCCAACAGGTGGTTCAAGGAATGCAATATCATTGATCACCTGCTCTTTCAGGCTGTTCTGCTGGGTTATCGAAATTTCAGCGGTGCTGAACCGGATGATCCCGCTCATCGGGTCGCTGAGGTAGGATGTTCTTGTATCATCCGGTATTCTCGCCAGCACGGTGTCGAGTTCGGCCTGTGTCTCCGGCATCACGCCTCCATTATACTGGAGGATATACGTGACAATACTTGTCGCACCGGTCATTTCTGTATGGTGCGCCAGCTCATAGTCCTGGAAATCCTTCATCCACATTATCGTATCAAGATCCGTTACACGGGAGCCCTGGACCAGCAGGTCTGCGGTACTGGTTGCCCCGATGACGCGGGTGACCTTGTCGATGTTGATCTTGGCCGGCATATCTGAGGGGACAAACGAGTTCTCATCAGAACTGACCGGGATGGTCGGGTCGATCTGGAACCCGATGAGGGCGATAAGACCGGCCAGGAGCAGGACCGGTACCGGGTTCTTTGCAATCTTTACCGAGGTTTCCGTGAGGAACTGGCCATAAGAGAAGGAACTCTTCTTCCCGGTGCGGTTTTTCGGGTTATCGATGACGGTATCGCACGCATTCGTCCCCACGGCATAGCACTCTCCGGTCTGCTGCGGCTTGGGCTTGTAATTCACCAGGAGGGCGATGGTGGGCATGCCGATACAGGACACCCAGAAGCAGGTGTTGATGCCGATGATGGACACCACACCGAACGATTTGATCATCGGGACGGTCGAGACCATCATGGCCAGGAATCCCATGGATGTCGCCAGCATCGCGTACATGACCGCGGGGCCGGTACGGGTCACGGTCATGAAGACCGCATCATCAAGGGATCCCTTCCTCGCTTCCTCGTCGAACCGGGCGTGGAACTGGATCGCGTAATCGATCCCCAGACCGATCAGGACCGGGAAGGCCCCGATCACCGCCATGTTCAGATTGATACCGGCCAGGCCCATCAGGCCAAGGGAGGTGATAAGACCGATCCCCACGAGCAGGACAGGCATGAACCGGTGGCGGACATAGGCAAAGAGGATCCCCATTGTGATGATCATCAGGATCATGGCACCGCCAATGAGGATGCCCATGTTGCTTGAAAGTCCGGTCCTCATCTGCTGGGTAAATGCCGGGGAGCCGGACATTTCGACTGTGACTCCCGGAGGTGCGTTGGAATTGTCGATAATCGATGCTACGTTGTTCAGGGTGGAGGTCTGGACATTATCGGACAGTCCCGGAGTGATCTGCATTTGAACGAGGGTCAGCACGTTGGAAGGATAGACTAGGGAGCGGGTGCTCTCGGGAATCGTATTGACAATGCGCAGCGTGTCAGCCTGCGTTGTGGGCAGTGTCCCTCCATTGTATGCCTTCAGGACATCAGTGATGCTCTGTACGCTCTTGATATTCTGCTGCTGCCGCAGATCTGTTTCGAGATTATCGATATACGCAAGGACATCCGGGCTCAGCGGGTTCCCGGCTTCGACAATGAGGATAATCGTACTTGACTGGTAGTCATCATTATATTTTGACTCGAGCGTGCCGGCGGGGGAGTCCTTGAAAACATAGGTCTCCCATCCCGTCTGCATGGAAAGCATGGTCATGCCATAGAGACCGATGCAGAAGATGACGAGAACCAAGCCGGCAACCAGTTTCGGCCTCTTGATGATCGTCTTCGCGATGCCTTCAAAGAGTTCCTTAATCATTCGCCTCTCCCCGGTTCTGCCCGTTCTCTGTAAGGTACCTGTAACAGGTCATGGTAATCTGAAGTCTGAGTCCACGCATCGGAGTCATGGCGTCTCACTGCAGTTTTTTTCTGCGCTGGTATGCCAGCAGCACGATGCCCGCGGCGATCACCACAAGGATGATCGCGGCAACGACCGTGCCGAGCGGAAGTCCTGCGACAGTCCCTGTTTTTGCCGGAAGAATCTGCAGATTCACGGTTATCGTGTCCGACTCCTGGCTGTTGCCAAGAGCATCGCGGAACCGGATCTTGCTGTCGTATGAATACTCCCCGGGCTCCGCTGTCCCGTCCACCTGTACGGTATACTGTGCAGTTTCGGATTCCCCTGGCTTGAGATCCCCGAGGTATGCTATGTTGTCATCGATGGTGACAAGGCCGTGGGGGTTAATCCGTGACTGGGCGTCGTATACGGTTGAATTCCCGTTGTTCCGGTACTGGACCGCGATTGTGCTCTCTGATCCGGCTGCAATCGCCGGCTCCGGTGAGATGATGGTGAAACTGGTCTTTGCACTTACCGGGATACCGATGGTCTCTGTGTCTGATGTGACGATCGCTCCCTCACGGTTTGTATAGGATACAAGGACATCAACAGGATAGGTCTGGTTCGTCGCCTCTGTCGATGCAGAAATTTTGAACTTGCATTCGACGACACCGCCGCTCGGGAAGTCCCCGATATAGACTGTACTATCGGTCGGTATGATCGCACTGCTCCCGCTCCGGACAATCTTCACGGTCGCCTTGGTACCGTCTTCAGGGCCGATATTCTGGACTTTCAAGTGGAGGTACCCTTCGGTTCCCACACTCATCGGGTCCGGGACCGCTTCAAGGACCGCGATCTTCACTACGGGTTTGATATGGATGGTGAGAGGAAGCGTGTCGTTGGCTGCGGTATACGTGTACTCAAATACATCCGCTTTTTCCTGCCGGATTACCCGGGGATATTCATACCCGATGGCAAGCGGCAGCTGATATTCGCCGGTGGTTGCATTCGTGGAGATCTTTGCATTGAATGTTACCGTGACCCCGGCCCCGCTGGAAGGGATCGTACCGACCATCTGCGGATCGGTCTTGATGACGATGGCATCGCTCCCGGACATGAGCCCGATGGTGACAAATTTTGCCGTGGTGGGAAGGTCTTCCGCATCGATCGTGCCCAAGTCAAGCTGTTTCATGGTATCGACACCGGAGTTCTTCACGAGGACGCTGATGGTGGCATCTTCGCCCGGCACAAACTCGTTGACCCCGATCACGCTGGCGGAGAAAGACGGGGAGCCCCCGAGGTACTTCGTTGCCGCGGAGACCGGTGCAACAATGGCAGCACTACAGACACAGAGAAAGATCATCGCGAGCACTGCGCCGGTATACCCGGAAAAACTGGTGGAGGTCATAAAAAATCCACCTTACTGGGACTTTTTCCTGCGGTAGAAGAAATACCCGATAGCAATGACGAGTACGGCAACTACTGCAGCAAGCGCTGGGTTTTCAGTCAGTTGGGCAATGATGCTTTTACCGGCAACAACGTTCACGTTCAGTTTCATCGTGTCCGAGATCACGGTATTGTCAAGGGCATCCCGGTAGCGGATCTCGCTATCGATACCATATTGTTTCACTGTTGCTGCACTATCCGTTGAGACCAGGAATGACGCTTCTTTCGTCTCCCCGGGTGCGAGATCTCCGAGGAATGCCGAGTCATCATTGCTGGTGAAGGGATCGACCATGCTGACACGGGCCTGGGCCTGGTATGCGGTTGCGCCGCCGGTGTTTTTGAATTTTGCCGTGATCACTTTCTTCTGGCCTGCCGTGACGGTCTGCGGGTCCGAGACGATCTCAAAATCTATTTTTCCCCCGACCGGGACACCGATCGTTTCGATGTCGGAGGTAACCATATCCCCGTCATGGTTTTCGTATTTTACATAGACATCAAGGGGATAACTCTGGGCTTCTGCACCGGAATTGACTGAAGTCTTGAAGATACAGGTCGCAGTCCCATTGGACGGGAAATCACCGACATAGGCACTGCCTTCCGTGGGTATGACCGGGCTCCCATCATTCCGTGCAATGGTTACAACGGCCTTCTTTGCATCCTCGTGACCGACATTCTGCACTTCCATGGTGATGTACCCTTCCGTGCCGGCATTCAGATCCCTGACCTGTGCAGAAAGAACGTTGATCCTGACGTCCGACTTAATTTTTACGGGAATCTGGAGGGTCTCGTTCATGGTTTTGTAGGTGTATTGGATCGTGTCAGTTCCATACTGATCGGCGGTATACATGTAGGTATAATTCAACAGGACCGGGAGGCTGTAGGTACCCGCAGGAGCATCTGATGGGATCTTAACCGTAAATTTTGCGGTTGATGTGCCGCTTGCCTTGAGGTCACCGAGCATCTGGGGATCGGACTTCACAATGAGCGGAGAGTTGCCTGCATCAAGGGTCACGGTGAGGAATTTTGCGGTATTCGGGAGGTCATCCGAATCAACGATGCCCGATTTTACAAATTTGAACTGGTTTACTCCGGTGTTCTGGATGACAACCGCGAGCTGTACTTCGTTGCCCGGAGAGAGCTCATTGCTACCGGCTATCACCGCGGAAAGCTCAGGACTTCCGGCCATATATTGGGATCCGGCACTTACGGGTGATACTGCAATAAATGTTATCGCGATCCCGGTCAGGATCAGGAGCGCGAAGACATTGCGGCTCCGGTACCCCGTGTTTCCACGAAAACCGGATAGCCTGTTCTCGGAAATTGTAATTTTTTCACGAACGGTCATAACTATCTCACGCTATATTGCAAATGTATCACTAATGTTAGAAGTTATAGTATTAAAATACTTTTCTTATGGGTTATACATATTGATGATAAAGAGTAGAGACCATTCCGGGAGAAAAAGTGCAGGAGTAAAGACTGGTGATTCAGTGCAAGAGCTCCTGAAGTGCGTCGATACGCTCGCGCAGATTCTTCTCCCGCTCCGCAAAGTCGGTGATGTCCGACATGGTGATATATGTGTTGGTAATATCCCCGTGACGGGCAGCAGTGACTTTTCCCTGGATTAATCGCAGTGTGCCATCTTTACGCCGCATCCAGACTTTGAATTCTCCGGGGGTCTCTGAGTCCGGCTGTACGTTTTTAACGATCTCTTCGATCCTGCCTTTTTCTGAAATGGGTATCATGCCCGGGGCTGAGATTGTCGACATGTCTTCAACAATGAGAGTTCCATGGATCCCCTTTGTGGCCATCTCCTCGGATGAATATCCCGAAATCTCGTTGATACGACGGTTCGTGAACACGACCTTCTCATTTTCAACGATGATAAGGCCGTCCTGGATGTTCTCTGCCATCATCCGGAACCGCTGCTCGCTCTCACGCACCCTGGCTTCCTGGTTTTTGAGTTCTGTAATATCGGTAAATATAATGAAACTGTAGAGAGTATCGCTGTGCCGCACTGTGCTGATACGGCCATAAATGAAACGCCGCGTCCCGTCTTTCCTGATGATCCACATCAGGAGGTCACCGGGTTTGTCGGGGTGTGTCTCGATATCCCGGATCCGTTGCGCTACCTCATCATAGCATTCCGGTGCGATAAGATTGAGAGGTTTCATTGCCCAGATTTCTTCGAAGGAATACCCGGCGATTTCAGTGATGCGGCTGTTGGCATACACATTTTTACCATTTTCCATGATAATAAGACCGTCACGGATATTCTCGGCCATCATCCGGAACCGCTCCTCACTCTCCCGGATTTCCCGCTCGGCAAGAATATGTTCCGTGACATCCTCAAGGATCAGCGTGATACCTTTCCTGCCATCTTCAAAGACCGTAGAGACGCATTTCTGGTGGAAGATTCTTTCCCCTTTATCTTTGACATGGAAGGTGACGGTGGTCTCGCGATCTCCCATATCGGCTCTAATCGTATCGAGAAGTTCATGAACATCCACCTCAGGTGATCGCAGGTAGGTAATATTTTTTCCCACCGTATCCTCACGCGAGAGCTGCAGGAGGCTTAAAAAATTTCCATTGATATCGACGATCCGGGATTCATTGTCCAGCACCATGATCAGATCTTTTGAATAACTGAGCATAGCCGACAGCGGAACGCGCTGCGAAAGGGTGTACACCTTTGCCATGCCATAGGTCCGCATGTCGACCTGTCCTGAGATGAGCAAGATGTCGAGATATCTCCCGATCGTGTTCTTGTTCTTTTTCAGCGCTTTTGAGATATCGGTTACACTCATCCCGTTCGGGTTCTTCTTGAGGAGATCCCGTATTACGGTGAGTTCCTGCTGGTAGTCCTGCATCATGATGGTGTCAAACCGGGTAACGCGACCTTCCTAAGAACTATTGTATGCAAGATTTATAATTGTTGTTAATCACCAAAGTGTATTGTTTATTCAGTGATATTTTTAAATATTATTATCACCCAACTAACTACTGTAGTGTATGTAACATGGTATGTTACAGCTCTATCTTAAAATGTGCTAGATAATCAGGAGTTTAAAGTATGGTAACAATGGACATAGTTTCCCGTGGATTAGTAAATGTAGTGGCAGTACTTCCTGCCATTATCGGAGCACTTGTTGTTCTTATTATTGGCTGGGTTGTAGGACGTCTGCTCGGAAAAGCAGTCCGTATCGTTATTGACAAGGCAATGACCACAGCAACCGCAACCAAGGCAATCGGCGAATCGGACTTGGGCAAAACCGTTACGAAAGCCCCAGTCTCGTTCGGTTATATAGGAGATATTACTGTACGATGCATTGTCTACCTGATCGCCATTCTTGCTGCAGTCGATCTCCTCAATCTGGACTATCTCAGCGCGTTCATGACCAAAGTCATTGAGTATATCCCCCATGTCGTCGCATTCATTGTTATCCTCGTTGTGGGTATCATCCTTGTCGATTTCTTCATCGACTTCTTCCAGAGCTACAAAAGTTCCAGCATTGAACTGCTCAACCCGGTGCTCCTGCTGGTCCGCCTGTTCCTGTACTTCGTTGTCGTCATGCTGGCGCTCTCGCAGCTGCTGTTGGACCTGACCATTATCTACACGATCATTACACCGATATTCTGGGGTATTGGTATTGGGCTTGGCGCCTCGATCGCGATCGTTGTCTGGTTCGGCATGAAGAACCGGAGCGAGGAGATCATGAACAAAGTGATGGAAGTGATTTCGAAATAACCGATATCGTGCCCCCGGTTGTACCAAGGTGAAATCCGGTTGATATTCGGCACCATGTTAAGAACCGGTGCAGCACCCCTCAATAATCAATCCCTCTCTTTTTCCCATGACGAAACCTGCAGACTGGTCTGGCAACATTCATCATGACAGCCCACGCAATAATTTGCTGAACCATGATCTCTCTGCCAGCAGGTCTCTGTTGAAGGGGTCCGTGAAATGGTCCTGCAACCAGATCCACGATGAAGGTTGCGCTAACGGAATATCCGGATTGCAATGGGGACAAACCTCACGAAAGGAAACCTGGTGTTGTCAGATGTTCATGAACGAATATGTAAACTGGAGATCATATCATGAAGATGACCTGTAGGCATCTTATCATCCTTATCGCGATTGCCTTTGTGATAGTGCCTGTTTTAGCAGATTCAGGCAATACTACGAACACTACGGCTATTCCGACAACCAACGTAACAACCTTGGAAACAACGGTGAATACGCAGGTCACCACGGTAGCAACTAATGCTACCGTGGCTACAAATGCTACAACAGTGGTGCCGATAACATCCACCGCGACGACGACTCAAACCCCGATCCCGACAATCACAGCAACGAACGTCGTAACAGCAACCGAGACGACTCAGATTTCAGCTGGCGAACTGACGGTTGCCTCGTCCCCCTTGGGTGCCGCAATCCTTATTGACGGGGTATATCATGGGATGACCCCGGTAAACGTGACCGGCATCTCCCTGGGAAACCACATGATCCGTCTGACAATGAGTGGATACAACGATTATGAAGGAACGATCTATGTCGTTGCCGGGCAGATTATCCCCGTATACGGCACCCTTCATCCCATAAGCGGGGGAGCGGCCCAGATCATCGTGGCGACAGCGGCTGCCCCCGCAACTGCTGTCGTGCCCGAGACTACCGTACAGCCAACCGCCACCGAGACCTCCTCGGGAGGGGCATTAGGGAACCCGACGGTGATTGCCGCCATAATCGGGATTATTACTGCAATCATCGGGGCAGGCGCGACCATCTACACGCATAAGCCAGGGGAAGTGCCAAAGGAAGCGCCAAAAGAAGAGAAGAAACAGTAAACCTGTTGGTGAGATGCCCCGGGATTCGTGCTATAGGATCCCGGCCCTCGTTTTCTCCCCGCAGCCAGCGGGTGTTACCATACATCGGGTATGATGGGATTTTTCTGCCCACCGTCCCGATCCTGCCCGAATCAGCATCCATAAATCCCCGTCCGGCCCAACCGTACCCGTATGCTCAAGCTTTCGCCCGCGATGGAGGCCTATGAGAAATCCTTACTGGATGACCTTTATCGTGCCATTGCGATAGCAAAAGAGGCCCGCTCCCGCGGTCTCGATCCCAGCACTGAGGTTGAGATTCCCGTTGCAAGCGATCTTGCGGACCGGGTGGAGGCACTCCTTGGGATCAAAGGGGTGGCAGTCCGGATCCGTGAGCTCGAACAGCAGATGTCCCGGGAAGAGGTCGCCCTCCGGATCGGGGACGATTTCGTTGCCCGTAAATTCGGGGAGAAGAACAACGACGAGGTGCTTGACCACGCGATCCGGGTGGCGATGGCGCTTCTGACCGAAGGGGTCGTGGCCGCTCCCACAGAAGGGATCGCGAAGATCAGCCTTGGCAGGAACGATGACGGGAGCTCGTACCTGATGATCTTTTACGCAGGTCCGATCCGGAGCGCCGGCGGTACGGCACAGGCGCTCTCGGTGCTGGTTGGCGACTACGTGCGCCAGAAACTCGGTATCAACCGGTATATCCCGCGGCAGGAGGAGGTGGAGCGGTACATCGAGGAGATCCGGCAGTACAACTCCATTATGAACCTCCAGTATCTCCCGAGCGAAGCCGAGATCCGGCTGATCATCGAGAACTGCCCGGTCTGCATTGACGGGGAAGCGACCGAACAGGAGGAGGTCTCCGGCCACCGGAATCTCGAACGGGTGGAAACGAATGTTGTCCGGGGCGGTATGGCGCTTGTTATCGGGGAAGGAATCGCCGGCAAGGCCCGCAAACTCAAGAGCCGGGTCGAGAAGATGAAGATGGGGGGCTGGGACTGGCTGGACAAACTGATCGCCGGGGCGGCAAAAGGTGGCGACGATGAGAAAACCGTGGGTATCAAGCCGCTCGATAAGTACCTCCGCGACCTGATCGGCGGCCGGCCGGTCTTCTCCTATCCGATGCGGAAAGGGGGTTTCAGGCTTCGGTACGGGAGATCGCGGAATACCGGTTTTGCTGCTGCGGGAATGCACCCTGCGACCCTCTACGTTCTCGGGGAGTTCCTCGCTACCGGCACGCAGATGAAGACCGAGCGCCCCGGAAAAGCCTGCGGTGTCGTGCCGGTTGATTCCATCGAAGGGCCGACCGTCAGGATGCAGAACGGGGACGTGCTCCGGATCGATGACGAGGCGACCGCAAAACGCCTCGCCGCCGGGATTGAGAAGATCCTCGATGTTGGTGAGATCCTTATTTCCTATGGGGAATTCCTCGAGAACAACCACCCGCTTGTGCCCGCCGGTTACTGCGAGGAGTGGTGGCTGCTCGATGCAGGGGATGGAGCGAAACTCCCGAAGGACGAACCGGAGGCACTGGGGTATGCCCGGAATGGAGGTTACCTTTACCCTGCCTGGACCTGGTTCTGGGACGATATTTCAACGGACCAGATACGGGCCCTTGCGGAGCATGTGTCGACAAAAGGAAGCGTAAAGGAGGATGGCCTGCACTGCCCGAACGATCCTGCAGTCAAGGAGTCCCTGGAGACACTTCTCATCCCGCACGAAGTCCGCGACGACACCCTCGTAATCCGGACATACCTCTCGTTCATTGCCGGGCTCGGGCTTAGCGGGGATCTCAAAAAGCAGGAGACCTGGCAGACCGCCCCGGCCGTCGCAATTCCGCTGGCACTGGTAATGCACCTGAGTGGGATGAAGATGCGGTCACGGTCCGGGACCCGGATCGGCGGACGCATGGGCAGGCCGGGCAAATCAAAGCCCCGGAAGATGAACCCGCCGCCTCATGTCCTCTTCCCTCTCGGCGATTCGGGCGGGAGCAGGCGCTCCTTCCAGTCCGCTTCAACCCATACGGAGGAGGTAGACGCGGAGAATACGGATCTTGATTTCCAGAAAGAGGGAGGGATTATCGAGATCGAAGTCGGCCGGCGCCGGTGCTCGTCCTGCAACGAGATTACGTACCTGAACCGGTGCGAAAAGTGCGGGGGCCACACGGTTGCAGTATTCACCTGCTCGAAATGTGGGCGGGAGACCACGCAGGACCGGTGTCCCGGCTGCAATGTACCGGCCACCTGCAGCCAGCGGATCACCCTGAACGTAAAGGCCGAGTACGGCAAGGCGATGGAGCGACTGGGGATAAAACCCGATAGCGTCGCCCTCGTCAAAGGAGTGAAAGGGGTGATCTCCCGGGAGAAGACCGTGGAGGCGATGGAGAAGGGCATCCTGCGGGCACGGCAGAACATCTTTGTCTTCAAGGATGGCACGACCCGGTTTGACATGATTGACCTCCCCCTTACACACATCCGCCCGGACGAGGTGCGGGTATCGGTAGAAAAACTTCGGGCTCTCGGCTACACGAAAGACACCAAAGGCTATGATCTCCAGAACGGCTCGCAGGTAGTTGAGCTCCACCCGCAGGACCTCCTTGTCTCCGATTCCTGTGCCGAATACATGGTCAGTGTAGCGCAGTTCATGGATGACCTTCTTGTGAAATGTTACGGACTCGAACCCTTCTACAAGGTGAAGGAACCTGCTGATCTCGTGGGGCACCTTGTCATCGGCCTTGCACCGCACACGAGCGCCGGTGTCCTTGCCCGGATCGTCGGGTTTACCCGGGCAAATGTCGGGTACGCCCACCCGTTCTTCCACGCCGCCAAGCGCAGGAACTGCTTTTACGGCGATACCGAAATCGAAATGTATGACGGGAAGAGCTGGGCAAAGTCCCCGATCCGGAAATTTGTGCTGGAGAATTTCGACCTCAGCCGGCCTGGCCTCGACCGGCTCGGCACGTATTACTCGGACCCGGCCCGGCCGTTCTACACCCGTGCCGTTGATTCGAATGGCCAGATCCACCTCCGGAAGATCACCTCGGTCTCCATCCATCGCTCCCCGGTTACACTGATACGGTTCACCACTTCGCGTGGCAGGGATCTCGTGGTTACCCCCGAGCACGCGATGCTGGTCTGGGACACGGGCTACCTCCGCAAGGTCAAGGCGATGGAGCTCAGGCCCGGCGACGCGGTGCCGGTCTTCGAAGGCTCGTGTGTCATCTCTGACACTATCCGTCTCGCAGAACCCGTCCCCTCGCCCGAGGAACGGGTCTACTGCCTGACGGTAGCAGACGACCATACGCTCGTGGCAAACGGCATCTTCACCGGACAGTGCGATGGCGACGAGGACTGCATCATGCTCCTCCTTGACGGCCTGATCAACTTCTCACGCTCGTTCCTGCCGCAGAACCGGGGAGGCTCGATGGACGCCCCGCTCGTCCTGACAAGCCGGATCGATCCGGCCGAGATCGACAAGGAAGCCCTCAATGTCGATGTCTGCGACCATTACCCGATCGAGATCTATACCAGCGCCCTTGTGTATGCAGAGCCAAAAACGATCGTCAAACTCATCGACCGCGTTGAAAACAGGATCGGGACACCGGCCCAGGTTGAGGGATTCCAGTTCACCCATGATACTTCCGATATATCATCGGGCCCGGTCGAATCAATGTATACCCAGCTCAAGAGTATGACCGAGAAGCTCGAGGCAGAACTGGTGCTTGCCGAGAAGATTCGTGCCGTTGATGCAGATGACGTGGCAGAACGGGTACTTACCACCCACTTCATCCGCGACCTCATGGGCAACCTCTCGGCCTTTTCCAAGCAGAAGTTCCGATGCACGAAGTGCAACACGAGCTACCGGCGGATGCCGCTCGCGGGGAAATGCACGAAATTCAGGGGAAAAGGAGTCTGCAACGGCAACATCATCCCCACGGTGCACGAGGGCTCGGTGAAGAAATACCTCGAGATGTCCCGCGAGATCTGCCGGAAGTACAAGGTCTCGGAGTACACCAAGCAGCGGGTCGAGGTGCTTGACCTTGCGATCACCTCCACGTTCGGCGAGGAGAAGCAGCAGCAGCTCGGCCTTGCGGATTTCATGTGATCCATTTTAGGTCGGTTCGGTCCCTGACCGGGTATCCTTTTTAGTGATACGATTGCTACATTCCTGTAGGTAATGGCCCATATGCACAGGGATAACGGGAAATCATTGAAGCTGGCCCTGATAATAACGACGGTGTTCTTCCTTGTCGAACTGGCCGGGGGGTTTATCTCAGGGTCGCTGGCACTCATCAGCGATGCCGGACACATGTTCAGCGATGTACTTGCCCTTCTCCTCTCGCTTGGGGCGCTCACGCTCGCGACACAGCTCCCGACCAAAGATCGGACGTACGGGTTTCTGAGAGCGGAAATTTTTGCCGCTCTTATCAATGCTCTGCTGCTCATTGCGGTCAGCACCGGGATTCTCTGGGAGGCATACCTGCGGGTGCAGAATCCCGCCCCGGTTCAGGGTCTGCTGATGGGTGTTGTGGCTGTTTCCGGTCTTGTCGCCAACATAGCAGTAGCATTTCTGCTGCATGGCAGTCATAACCTGAACGTTCGGAGTGCCTTCCTTCATGTTGTCGGGGATGCGATCTCATCGGTTGCGGTGATCGCAGCCGCCATCTGGATCTCCCTGACCGGGCAGACACTTGCCGATCCGATCTTATCAGGGATCATCGCGGTGATGATCATGTTCTCGGCTGCCCGGATCCTTCACGAGACCCTGTTGATTCTCCTCCAGTTCACTCCCCGGTCCGTGGATTTCGATGTAGTTGTTGCGGATATGGCATCCGTAGCGGGGGTCTCCGGGGTGCACCACGTCCACATCTGGAGCCTCAGCTCCGATATTAACATCCTTGATGCCCACGTGTATTCCTGTGAGCGGGATGCAGGAAAAATCGAGGGAATGAAACGGGAGATCAAGAAGCGGCTGGAAAACTATCATATTCGTCATTCGACACTAGAGTTCGAGTGCGAGGAGTGCAGCGATTGCGAAATTGTTGAACCGGTTCACAATTCCCTCGAAGGGCACGACGACTGACAGCCATGGTTCCGGGTTGCGCGGGGTATGACGGGTCTCATGATCCGTGCCCTTATGTATCCCCGTCGCCAACAGTGTCCCCGCAGGTGCGGGGACAGCAAAGTCTCGCCAACGGTGATAGACTCAAGATTTATTGACCAGGTTTGGTATAAGAGCACATTCATAAAAACTCAAACCTTTTACATGCTAGCATCAACATTATTCTGAGCGAGAATATCTAAGTGGTCAACAGAGGCGGACTCAAGATCCGTTCCCGTAGGGGTTCGCAGGTTCGACTCCTGCTTCTCGCATTGATTTAACCTACATTACTTTCCAGACTTTGTTCTCTGGGGCCCGAGTTCATTATCCACCAGCAGGTTGATGACCGTTTCGGATATATCACCGGCATATTCCCCGGCTCTGCGGATACTCTCAGAAATGTACGCAATGTTAAGAGCGATCAGCGTGTCCTGCTTGAGTACCATGTTGTTGATATCGCCGCAGATGTTCTCCAATGCAGTGATCGATTCGATATTCCGGTGGGCTTCCTTCATGTCCGCATTGAAAAACGAGACGATACTCCGTTCAAATATCTCAAGCGACATAGCGCTTGACTTCTTGATGGCATTCATGAACTTCTTGTCAAAGTCCACGTCAATGATCGGGAGCGTGTGCTCGGCAATCCGGACCGCATGATCTCCGACACGCTCGATGATGCGGCTGAGCATATAATAGTGCATGGCAAGACCTGGAGAGATCTCCATCTTCCGTGACAACGATGCGTTCTGCATCAACATGTTGGTCTGCCGGGCAATCAGCCAGTTGAGCCGGTCCGCATCCATATCGCGGTTGATGACATCATTTGCCAGGGTCTTGTTATGAGTCTCGAGTGCCGTGATCGCATCCTCATGCATGTTCTTGACGATGACAAACATTCGCTTGATCGTGTTGTCGAACGGCATCTCTGCCGGGTTGAGAAGGTCCTTGATGGCGATAACCGTTTCCGTTTCCTCAACCACTTCCTGCCCGATCGTCATCTGGGTGAAGTCCCGCACCACTGTCCGGACAAATGGCGGAAACCGTTGTTTTGTCGTAATCCGGATCATGGTAAAACCGGTAATATAGGTCCCGATCAGGAGGCGGAACAGGAAGGCAGGATCCGTAATGTTGCTGCTGTCAATCTCCTTGACCCGCTGGACCGGGTCCTCGGTTATTTTCTTGGTCACCAGGAGCGTCCCGTCCGGCTGCACCGTGAGCCCGACCGGATCGTTCTTTTTTATTTTCTGTGATTCCGCCCAATCCTTGGGGAGTGTCACCACAAAGGATGCTCCCCCGGTCATCTGTACGCGCCGTATCTCCATCTTTCCCACCATATTCCTATAGGAAACTGATTTCCCTATGTCACTCTATTTGTCCATTTCTTGTATATATATTAGTATAGTTTATGGCGAAAACACATTTAATACCCCACGTAAAATGGATGATAGAACACCATGAAGGAAAAAAGGAGTTCGTACTTACTCGTAACCATGAGCCTCGCCACATTGCTCATCTGCGCAATGTTGTTCGCAGGTTGTACAGGCAATGGAACAAAAACGCCGGTCGCTACCCTGACACCCAGTGCATCGCTTGCGGTTGTTGTAACTTCGGCCGCCCCGGCACTGATATCGACCCCGGCAGCAGTTGTAACAACTGCAGCCCCGGTCTCAACGGGCCAGAAGCAGACCATCAGGATCAGCGGATCGACTACCGTCCTCCCGATTGCCCAGGCGGCCGCTGACAAGTACATGGCAGCCCATCCGGATGCAGACATCCAGATCTCCGGAGGCGGGTCCGGTGTCGGAGTCCAGGCGATCGGTGCCAAGACCGTGGATATCGGCATGTCTTCCCGTGAAGTCACCAAGGATGAGATGGTCAAGTATCCCAGCTTTGTTATTACTCCGGTTGCACAGGATGGCGTTGCAGTCATCGTCAACCCGGCCAACACGATCCCGTATATCACTCTCGATCAGGCCAAGGGTATCTATCTCGGCAAGATCACCAAGTGGTCAGAGATCACGGGAGCAGATGTTCCCGGTACCAACAACCAGATTGTCGTTGTCGGGCGTGACAGCGCATCCGGCACCCGTACGTATTTCGATCAGACCGTGCTGGGGACTGCAACCGCGACCAACAAGATGCTTGAGAAAAACTCTAATGGTGCAGTCCTTCAGACCGTTGCACAGACCCCGGGTGCAGTCGGATATGTGTCCATCGGGTTCGTCAGCAAGGATGTGAAGGCACTCCCCATCTGGTACAATGCCCAGAAAATCATCCCGCCCACGATTGCGAACGTAAAGGACCTGTCCTACCCGATGTCCCGTGATCTTTACATGATAACGAACGGTCAGCCCTCCGGCCTCTCCGGCGACTTCATCAAGTACATCCTCAGCCCTGACGGTCAGAAGATCGTTGCGGATCAGGGATACGTTACCCTGAGCTAAACTGACTTCGTCAGGATTGAAAAAACCATTTTTTGGAGGCAGACATGGGAAAAATCTTCCAGGGTAATCCGGGTGCCAGAAGCGCCTCCGCTGGCACTGCCCGGTTATCCCTGCTCAGGGAGCAGTCGATCAAGACTGCCTTCTTCTTCACAGCCTTCTTTGCCGTTATCGTTGTCGCATTTATTCTCCTGTTTTTGTTACGGGACGGTTACCCGATCTTCACCCAGGTCGGGATCTTCAATTTCCTCCTTGGCCCTGACTGGGCGCCGACCGCGGTTGAACCGTTGTACGGTATCTTCCCGCTCATTGTCGGAACCCTCCTCGTCACCTTAGGGGCCATGGTCTTTGCCGTCCCGCTGTCCCTTGGCTGTGCAATCTATATATCTGAACTCGCGTCACCCCGTATGAAAAATATCCTCAAACCGGCCATTGAACTGCTTGCAGGGATTCCTTCGGTTGTGTACGGGTTCTTCGGTCTCATCGTTCTCACCAACTTTATCCGGGTCTTATTCGATCTCCCTACGGGAGAGACCTGGCTCGCGGCTTCGGTCCTTCTCGGCATCATGGCACTCCCCACAATCGTCAGCGTTTCTGAAGATGCCATCAGCTCGGTTCCCCATGAGTACAAGGAAGGATCCCTTGCCATCGGTGCGACCCGCTGGCAGACGATCAGTCAAGTACTTGTCCCCGCCGCCCTCTCCGGCATCGCCGCCGCCATTATTCTTGGCATCGGGCGTGCAGTCGGCGAGACCATGGCGGTCATGATGGTGGCAGGGAATGCAGCCATCATCCCGGATCCAATCTGGAATATCCTCTCCCCCTTAAGGACATTGACCGGAACGCTTGGTATTGAGATGGGGGAAGTATCCGTCGGGTCCGATCATTACAACGCCCTGTTCGGTGTTGCAGTCGTACTGCTGGTCATCACGCTCGTCATCAACATTTCCGCGGTTGCGATCCTGCGGTATATCAAGGAGGGAAGGACCGGTGGCATTGCCCGGAAACCGGTGATCTCCTCCAGGACCCGGGTAAAACTCGTATTCGCCGCCAAAATGCTTTGCCTTGCACTGTTACTTATGGTACTCACCGCGATGTCCTGGTGGCTTGCCCCTCTTATCCTGCTGGCGGGGGCCTTATGGTATGCTGGCAGGCCTTACATGTCGGAGAACAAGATCCAGATGATTGCGTTCGGGTTCATTGTTGGCGCGACCCTTGTTGTCCTCGCCATTCTCGTTATCATCCTGCAGGATATAATCATCAACGGCATCCCGGCTCTCACGTGGGACTTCCTGACAAAACCTCCGCTGGATTCCGGGAGGGCCGGCGGCATCTACCCGGCAATTGTCGGCACCCTGTATCTCGTCCTCGGAGCGATTGCCATTGCCCTTCCGCTCGGAGTGGGGGCCGCGATCTACTTGGTTGAATATACGCGGGAAGGCCGCGTTACGCGGCTGATCCGGACCGGTGTCGACCTGCTGAACGGTACTCCCTCGATCGTCTTCGGCCTGTTCGGCTTTGCCTTCATTGTCCTGTACCTCAACGTGGGCGTATCGATGCTCGCGGGGCAGGTCACCCTCGCCCTGATGGTGCTGCCAACTGTCATCAGGACCACAGAGGAATCCTTGAAAAACATACCACAGTCGCTTCGCGAAGGCAGTCTCGCGCTCGGGGCTACAAAATGGCAGACTATCAGCCGGGTCGTCATTCCACCTGCCGTTCCGGGTATCGTGACAGGGGCGATCCTGTCCATCGGGAGAGCGGCAGGAGAGACGGCACCGATTATGTTCACTGCGGTGGTCTTCTCGTCCCGCTTCCTGCCCGACTCCGTTTTCCAGCCGGTTATGGCTCTGCCCTATCATCTGTTCATCCTGGCAACGAATGTGCCAGGATCGTCAGCCAACAAGTATGGCACTGCGCTCGTGTTGCTGCTGCTTGTTGTCGCCTTCTATGCGGTCGCGATCTTTGTAAGAACCCATTTCCAGAACAAAATGCGGGGTCAACATGTCTGAAAATCCTATCCTTTCCACATCAGATCTCAATCTCTGGTATCATGAGAAGCATGCGCTTCAGTCCGTATCGATGAAGATCCCGAAGAACAAGGTCACCGCACTGATCGGGCCTTCGGGCTGCGGCAAATCCACCCTGCTGCGGTGCTTCAACCGCTTGAACGACCTGATCGATCACGTGAAAATCACCGGGAAGATTACGCTTGACAACGAGGATATCCATGCACCGGGAACCGATGTGGTCACCCTGAGGAAAAAGATCGGGATGGTCTTCCAGAAACCCAACCCGTTCCCTAAATCCATCTGGGAAAATGTGGCGTACGGCCCGAGGGTGCATGGGGTAAAAGACAAGGACGAGCTGGACCGGATTGTGGAGCAGAGCCTGCGTCACGCTGCCATCTGGGACGAAGTGAAAGACCGGCTGAATGATTCCGCACTCGGGCTTTCCGGCGGCCAGCAGCAGCGTCTCTGTATTGCCCGGACGCTCGCAGTCGAACCGGAAGTAATCTTGATGGATGAACCTTGCTCAGCGCTTGACCCGATCGCAACAGCGAAGATCGAGAACCTCATCGAAATGCTCAAGGAGGATTATACGGTTATCATTGTCACGCACAATATGCAGCAGGCGGCACGGGTGAGCGACTACACCGGGTTCATGTATCTTGGAAAACTGATCGAGTGCGGGAAAACCGTGCAGATCTTCGAGCACCCCACAGAGGAACTGACCGAGAATTATATCACCGGCCGGTTCGGCTAGGAGCGGGATATGGCAGAAAAATTTCACACGGAATTAAAAGCGGTAAAAAACGATACGGTCGAAATGGCACAATTTGGGCGTATGATGCTCCGGGATGCGGTCGATGCCCTTATCCGGCAGGATAAGGAACTTGCTGTTGAGGTCGTTGCCAGAAAAGAGCAGATCCATAGTATGGAAGTGAAACTCGAGGAGCACTGTTACCAGCTGATCGCACTCAACCAGCCGATGGCAAAGGATATGCGGGTCATTGCCTGCACGCTCAAAGTGATCACTGCCTCCATGCGGATCGGGCGGTACGGTAAGGTCATTGCAAATATTGTTAAGGAAATCTCTGACAAGCCTCATATCGCCAACATGATGAGCATCCCGCACATGTCAGAGCTGGTCATCGATATGATTGACGATTCGGTCAAAGCCTATGAAACCGATTCCATAGACCTTATCGCGGACTTTTCGGCCCGGGATGATACCATAGATGCGCTCAGGCACTCGATCTTCCGCGAAGGTATCACGTACATGATGGAAGACCCGAAGAACATCTCCCGTTGTACCCACTACATCATGGTCGCCCGTTACCTCGAACGCTGTGCGGACCATGCCTGTAAGATCGCAGAAAATGTCCATTACATGCACACGGGCGATAGGATCGAGATCCATTGATCCATGGCACGCGAAGCTGAGATCCAACGGGAGAAAGAATCCGTCCTATTCATCTGCACCTTCAACTCGGCCCGATCACAGATTGCAGAAGGATTGCTGCGGGCCCGGTGTGGCGGTCGATTTACCATTTACTCGGCCGGGATTGCCCCCGCAGGTCTGAATCCCTATGCGGTTATGGCGATGCGAGAGATCGGGATCGATATCTCACAACAGCGATCAAAGTCGCTTAAAACATTTACCGCGATGAAATTTGATCATGTTGTCACGTTGTGCGATCATGTCGGGCTGGCGGCATCCGGCAGTATTCCCCGTGGAGGCCACTATTACCACCGGGGATTTATCAGCCCCTCGGAAATGCGGCGGGATAAAGCAGCAATCCTTGTTGACTATCGCCGACTTCGGAATGATATGAGTAACTGGCTGTCTGAAGTTTTTCCGGATTGTGCTGATAAACAGGCAGAGAATAAACGTGAATAAAAATAACCGGAACCCATTCAGGAAGAAAATCATATGGCCGGTGTTAGAAACACGAGTGTTCACTCGCTGTAACTATAGTTGCTCCATCAAACATATATAGAAATTTTTTTAAATATATACTTACAGAATGGATTATGTAATTGGGTTGGGCTGCATCCGGGCTCCGAGACCGGAAGAAGAGCCCGGCAATGGAGTGGAGAATGAAAAGTTGTCAGCAGAAAGAAGCCACGTCACAAATATTTCCGGTAAAACACCATGAGTGCGAAGACAATCCGGTGATAGAATGCCGGAAACTGGTACATATTCTAACGAAAAAAACCGAGCTCCTTTACCGGGAGTGCCGGCTTGACCGGGACAAGGCCCTGCATATCCGGACAATGGGTTCAACCCTTGCAGCTCTGACGGTTCTGGTCAACAAGCTCGATCATGAATCCAGATCCTGCCAGCCACAGGAAATCCATGAAGACCCCCGTGGGTTCATCTACCGCGCTGTACGATCGTGTGATCTCAATCGGATCTGTGACAAATAATGAGACGCATCGTGCATGATATTCAGGAACAGGAAAACCCCGATCCCCTTGAAGATTTCCAAGTATCCATAATGTGCGTCGAAAAGAAACTCATGCATCCGGATGATTTCGAGGCACACCTCGCATGGGTGACCGCAAAGCGGGTTCATGAGCTTGTGTCGGAGAAACCTTTGCATAAAAGCCGATTTGTTATTGGATAATAAATGCCCCTCAATCATCCTGAAAATCTCAAGATTTATTGACCAAATTTGGTATAAGAGCACATTCATAAAAACTCGAACCTTCTACATGCTAGAATCAACATTATTCTGAGCGAGTACATCTAAGTGGTCAAAAGAGGCGGACTCAAAATTCGTTCCCGTAGAGGTTCGCAGGTTCGACTCCTGCTCCTTGCATCGGTTTAACCTACCTGATTGTAATAGAGCCGGTAAAACTGAACTCTGTTATTGATTATTTAAAAAAATATGGCAAGGAATCTCTTCTTCCGTTCATAGGAATTGGGTACAGACAACGCCCGCACCAGATGCCAGGCCGGTACTTTCCGCTGATCCTCCGATAGGAAAATCCCCCCTTTGGGACACACGGACCTGAATCTTTACCCGCCTTGACCACAGCGTCACTGGGGGGTCAATACATTCTGAAAAAAATTGGAGAGGGTGTTAATTATTGCTCCTCCCTATCGTATGTTTTGAGCAGATCGTTTCCCGGCAGGGACCGGAGCAAGCGATCCGTCCGGCTGCAACCCGGGCCCGGCCTAAAAAAAGCGGGGGAAGAAACACTCCTGCCTTTAATTATTCCCGCACCTGCATCTTCCTGCCGCAGAGCGGACACTGGTATACGACATCGCCATGGCCATCTGCCCACACCCGCCGCATCGGGGTCGCATCATGGTTCTTGTCGCATGTCGGAATCTTGGAGTCATCCATCTTTTCAGCCCTCGGATAAGATGAATTGACATCTGCCGGCATTTATGTGTATTGACCTTTTTTCAGGCAGGATCCGCGACATCCCCCCCCATGGAGTCACGGGACAGGAACATCGTTGCGGAGCTCCTGTGCAACATTAATGTCAGGCAACAGTCAACAGGTAAAGCAGCGAACAGTTCCGGGTGCCCTGTGGAAGTCAGTATCGTTATTCAGGGAATCGTCATCGGCCTCATCCTCACCGTACCGGTCGGTCCCCTCGCCCTCATGTGCATCCAGCGCTCTCTTTCTGACGGAAGGCTTCATGGCATCATATCAGGGTTCGGGGTCGCGACCGCTGACTCGCTCTATGCCACGGTGGCATTCCTCGGCCTGACCGCGATCTCCGGGTTCATCCTCTCCTGGCAGGACTTCTTCCGCTTCTTTGCCGGGCTGGTCCTTGTTATAGTCGGTATACGAATTTTTTTCATCCGTCCCGATACGGACGGGGAGAAGAGCCTGCACGAGAGCTACGCGAAGGATTACCTCTCCATGGCCGCCATCGGCATCGCAAATCCGCTGACCCTCCTTTTCCTCATGGTGACCCTGCCCGGCTTCGGTTTTTCTTTCGGCGGGACTTCGGTGATCTCGGCAGCGGAGTTCGTTACCGGGTTCTTTTGCGGTTCTGTTGCATGGTGGATCTTCCTATGCGGTACGCTCGGGTCCGTCCGGTCCCGGATTAGCGCCGGAAATCTTGCCCTGATCAACCGGGTATCCGGTCTCTTCATCATCTGTGTCGGTGCTGTTATGCTCATCAGTCTCGTTCTCGCACTGGCAGGAATATCCGGCCCGTGACGCGCCGGGATTTCCGTCCTTCGATGGGAATAAATATATTTTCTCTTGCACCAACAATTAAGCACGTAAACCCGATAAAAAACGTAAAAAAGGAGAGGTTGCACTGACAGATAAAAAACCGGGAGCACCCCCTGGCGATGAGATCATCAGGGTAAAACTGCCCCAGAAACGTAACCGGGAAATGTTCGGGTGTGCTGAACTGATGATGGGTGCAAACCATATCCGGGTCCGCTGTTTTGACGGTGTGACAAGGATGGGCAGGATCAAAGGAAAAATAAAAAAGAAAGTCTGGATCCGGGAGGGGGACATCCTTATTGTCATCCCGTGGAACTTCCAGGACGAGAAATGCGATATCATCTACCGGTACACCGGGCCGCAGGTGGAGTGGCTCCGGCGGAATAAGTATCTCTGAATGTATCATATTTATCACCACCCTGCCCTGCCTCGGCGTGGTATTCCCTGAAAATTCTGTTCTTTCCGCATCGGAATTTGTTGGCGGTGTCTTTTCAGGCTCGACACGTCTGTGGATCATTCTCTGTGTATCGATCGGTTCCGTGCAATACCCTATCCGTGCTGAATAACCTGGGGCTGCACAACCGGAGATACGGTGTGCTGATCGTCTGCACTTGGGTGGAGATGGTGCTCCTCTTACTTGGCATGTCCGGAACAGGTATTACAGGATACTTCAATGAAAGACAACTGGGACGATAGCAGCAAGCTCCCGGGAAGAACTGGTGCGATGCATGGGTGTATTGAATGAAATTGTGAGTTTAAACCTCTCTTGCTATCCGCGGTATTTGGTTTTATATAAAGGGGATATGAAGGGAATGATCCAAAGACGATCTGGAACCATGCGAGGGATTTACCGATAAAAATCATCAGGAATTCCCCTGATGGAAAAGGTGATATCATGGAGGGAACCCCCGGCAGCTGATGGAATAGCCGTGGTGCTGTATTGTTGCTGATTAAAAAAGGTTATTCGAGTTTTATAAATGATCTGCCTTGTGTGGTAAATGAATAGGGACCGCATTCATTTGTATCTGTAGCATCATTCGTGAAGGCATGAACCTGAATCGTGTAGCCGCCCGGTGGAAGTTTATCAGTATTAAGGATTGAAATCTGAGGGGAATTTAAATCGCCCGCGGCCGGGTTGAGTGTCTTCACATCAAATCTTACCGGGACGCCTCCATTATAGATATAACTCACCTCTTCGGTGATCATACTGCTACCAGTGTAGACCGTTGTCCAGGTAACCGGTAATGTACCCTTAACCGGGTCATCCAGTCCTCCATCGGTGCGGGCAAGGCCAGATATCTTGATGATATTTTCTGATACGCCGAGATTTGTCGGGTTCATTGAAGCAGTAAACGAAGCATTGCCGAGTCCCATGCAATTATTGAAGGTTGCACCGGCTGCACCGTTTTGAAAGCAGACTTGTGACGCAGGGCCGAATACTTGGATATCGCCCTCCTTTAATACCTGCAGGCTGAAATCCGCCTGCCATGTCTCGTTCAATTTGATGGTTCCGATATTGAATGCAAGTTGCTGTGGGTGAGCGGCGTCGTTCCAGTAATCCGTTTGGTTGATGATGATCGGGCCGATACTTGGGAAGGGGAGTCCTGTACTGACATCGAATCCCGGGACGAGGTGTTGGTTGATTGCCCCGAGGGGGGTTTTGTTATATTTATCCAGCATGGTCGAGCCCGGTGAGGTTGTTGTGTTGTACTGATAATTGAAATAGTTACCCGCAGAAACAGGGTTACTATTTACGATCAAATTGTGCATGTCCAGAGCTACATCGGTATCCACACTCGCATCGGTAAAAACCTGCCCGTAAATCGTCTGGTATACCGTAGACAGAGCCGTCGCATCACTGGCAACATAATTGCATCCCGGGGATGCAATTGATGTTAATGTCGCAGTATCAGCATCACTTCCGAACGCGATGGTATAGATCTTAATATTTCGTGCATCTGCCTTGATAGCCGATGCGATTTTGATGGCAGCAGTTTTTGCGATAGTGCTGCCCGTACCATCATAATCCGATGGTATGTATGCTTTTAGGGGGAATGACGAATTGACGGGAGCCATGTTGGCGATACCATCAGTCATGATGACGATCGACATGTTGTGGCCAGCATAGCCCTTGGTATTCAATTCTGTTAGGCCCGCTTCCAAGCCACCGGCAAGATCCGTACCTCCGTTCGCACCATACCCCGTATAAGTGTAACTCCCATATGTGTATGTAAAATTTCCTATTGTATTATTGAGAGTAGGGGAATCTGTTGTCAAGTCAGTGTCAATCCTTGCATCCCCGTACCATTTATTGGGTTGTTGGTAGGCAGCAGTCATAAGACTTTTATCCATATAGGGGTCAAACGGTTTTGGAGTTGTACCTGAATTCTGTAGATTCCACAATTGCATGGCTTGCGTGCTATAACCAGATGGATCATTAGCAAACGATGCGAGCGAGAGATACATCTTACCGTTTGACAGTGCCACGAATTGTTTCAATGCGGTTTTTGTCGCTGTTAATTTAGTTCCGGTACCCATAGTGTCAAGCATACTCCCTGACAAATCGGTTACAAGCACGACATCTGAAGGTTTCGGTACTAGCGCCCAGCCATCCCCGTTCAGCTTGATGGAAACATTCACTGAATCCCCCACCTTAACCTTCTGAGGATTCACGGCAACCACGGCACTGAGATAGGGATAATTCTTCCATGTGAGGTGTATATCTGTCTGATTGCCCTTCCATGCAGCCGTGACAATAGCCGTTCCGGAAACCTGTTGCTGATATCCCAGTTCTGTGGCAATCGCATATTTGGCAGGATACAAATTCACCGTTGCATATCCTTGGGCATCAGAAGTGGCGGTGGTGGTCCACAGTTTGCTGCTGCTGGAGAAGGAAGAGTTCTTTGTCTCATTGGCCGAAACGGGGGAATTTACCATATCATGCAGCGTGAAGGTCACAACTTCCCCGGCAACCCCGTTGCCCATAATATCCGTTATTTTTGCCGAGATATTCGAATAAATTGCTGAATTTGCATCCCGGCTGGGCATGGTCTGCGGGTTTGCAGACATATCAATATTTACGGCAGTTGTATTGTAAAACCGGACCGTCTTGTTACACATGAGGGTAGTATTCCCCGCTGCGGTAGCGTTGATCGGATAGAGACCGGTAAAAGACTTGGGTCCGTAGGTTGACCAGACCTGTCCAGTTGTTTCCATCGATGTCTGGAGTATGTTCCCGTCTGAGGTGTTGATCCAGACCCCCTGGTCCTGTGTCGGGTTCCCGTATTTATCATACAGGGAGTAGTAAAAGGTGAACTTGCTTGTTCCGTCGGCAAGAACGGTTGCATACGGACTGCCATCCGGGCTGAACGACTGCGTCATGGAAAAAGGCTTCCCATTTGCCACAGTATCGAACAGTTTCATCTGTTCGGGAATACTGCCCATAGAATCCATAAGGATATAGTGCCAGCCGGGTTTTGTCGCAGGTGTGATGTTGACGGTCACATTTCCGTTTGCATCGAGGTTGAATGTTTTATCGTGAACAAGTCCGTAATCCGTAAAACCGCAATTATTCGGTGGCGATGGCCCGTTTACATGGAGGGTTATGTTATGGGCGGGTAATGATTTTTCGGTCTCAAACCGGTTATCAACAACGTTGCCCCACCGGTCGAAAAGTGATATTGTAACCGGAATCACAGTCTCAACAGACCCATCATTGGAATAATAAAAAACGGCATTATAGGGAACATTATGATCAATTTTTTGATCCCAGTACAGGATGCTATGATAGGTCACACCACTTGTCTCACCCGAAACAACGTTTGCGGTGATCCTTGCAGTACCGGACGTTGGGTGGGTTGCATTGACGGTAAAGGTGCAGAGTGCCACGCCATTGGAATCTGTTGTATTACTGACGGGAGTTATTGTACCAAGCAATGGATTATCTATGCTGAAGGCGACCGGTGCATTTATAATGGGACCAACAAAACCGGGTGTTGTATTATAGGCAACCAGTTTGATGACGTTCTGTTGACCCGTATCGGCAATAATCCAGATTTTTGTGGAATCACTGGGAGAGAACCCGGTACCGTGGGCGGGATCGGCATAATACGCGGTCACCGGCCCCATCAGAAGGAGAAGCCCCAGCAGGATCATAATAGCACGTTTCACTAACATAAAGAACACCTTGGAAGAGGTAATAGTATATGATAGTATATATTTTTTTGCATTCTCTAAAAACCTCATATTTTCGTTACATTCTCTAAATAAACAAAAATCTGCCTTAAATCGAATCAGGCACCCCGTTTCAGTTACGCTACATATATTCTTGCGAAACACAATCTCTCTTTTTAATAAATGAAAACCCGAAGGATGCCCCTCAATTACTATCACCGGGGTCCGCTGACAAAAAAAGTGCAGGTATCAGAGGGATTTGATAACCATATCGTATTTTTTGATGACGAGCGTCATTGGATTGAGAACCGTAAGTGTATATTTGAGTGATCCCCCATTGCCCGGTGTTCCAGTCCGAGAATAAACTGTGATATCCGGGGCATTGTTCAGGGTTTTCATGAAATAATTATCCCAGGCAACAGAATAATCCTGTCCATTTAGTGTGGTATCAGAAGTGTAATTTACACACAGGGAATTCCCGGCGGGTATATTGACATACGTATAATTAGTCGCTCCCATTGCCGTCTGCACTGTGCCGATACCTGCCCGTGACATGCTAGTGGTACTATTGAATCCAATGAGATTGATCACCATCGTGTTCGTCTTATTATCATAGAACCATCGCGGCTCTGCAAGCATAGCGGACCCCGATTCAGCATGCTGGCGCTTCACAACGGCCCCATTCTGGAGGGATATGTCGGTATCTGCACTGTCCGATGAGTACCGTAAATCGCCGGACCTGAACGCTCCCACATAATAAGTGGTAGGGCTCCCACAATTATTAGTAATATCCATCGTAAAAACAGCCGGAGTGGACGATGCGTTATAAACCGTCAGCGACCCCCCCTCTACCTTAAGTGATGATTCTTTGTAGGGCACCGTCTTGTATGCAAGACTTTTTACATCGTTTTGCAGGACAATCATGTTCTTTTCCATGATCCGTTCGTTTGCACTCGACTGTTGCTGTATGAGTGTAGGATATCCATACAGGGTTACCAGCCCTATTCCCGCGATCATTATGCTGAAGATGAGCATGAATCCTATCGCTTCGGAAACACCCCTTTCTGCTAAACTGTACTTTCTAACCGCCATTAAGAAACCCCGCCCGAATTATAACTGATTTTGTTCATTCCCCTGCCGGTTGTATTGCCCGTTACCCCGCGGGATGCCCCGATACCGGCGAGCGAAACATGGATATTAATGAGGTCCCGTGATATCTCCACATCCTGGTCTGTCGGGTTATTCCCTTGTCCGATCAGAACGTAATAATCGTTGCCAGCCACATCGTCCGGGAGATCAAAGATAGTAGTAATCGAGCCATCACTGGGTGCAAGGGCATATACATCAACAATCCGGGTGGAAACGCCATTGCCGATATCCGTGAAAGCGACATAGGTCAGGGTTTCGACAGGTGTCTCCATGAACGTTGAGTTCACCAGCAACAGCATCACGACAAGAAGGGCCATGAGAATCCCGCTCACCATGATGTACTCGATCAAAGTCGCTACCCCGGATTCAGTTTGACGGGGGTTAGTATGAGGTCCAGTTTTCATTATATGTCGTCACCCCATTGTTGTAGTGGATCAGGGAATAATTACGCATATCAGTTGTTAGTGGACCTCGTGTATAAACGGTATTTAAAGTATAATTGACAACTGCACCTTTCCGTTGTATGGAGAGGGCAATGATGTCTTGATATACCGGGTCATTAATCGTGCCGTTATTTCCAGCATGCTCTTTGATCACTTGGCTGATGTCCCTGATATCGTTTTTGGGGAATTCAATAACACTTTCCGCGGTGGTTTGTCCAACTACCGTTGACTGGTTTATGATGAGTGCCAGAAAGAACAGGCTGAAGCTTACCAGAAATCCCATCAGGATGATCCACTGGGCATCATCATTCAGTCGCGCCACAGGAGCACCTCCACAAGTACAGCCCGTCTCCCGAGAACCCCCGTATCCGGGGGGAGTTTCTTGTTCACGATTACCCACTTGGTCACTCGGATGGCATGCTCCCCACCGGTCAGGTAACGCGAGGAATTAATGTTAACACTCATGAGCGTAGCATCAGCGGGCACTCTGTACGTATAATTGGCTGAAAACTGAATGTCATGTTTCGGGCCGTATCCGGAAACATTGGTATAATTCATGAACATGACCCTGAACTGTCCCCCGCCATAAGAATCGTTCTCAATAATCTGCTGGAGAGGGCTTGCCGTCACAGTGCCGTTCGGGGGGATATCCATCATAGTCAGTGCATCGCTCCCCAGTACTTCCAGCTGCATATCACTGATGTGTGCATCCCCGGGAGTGTACATCGATGTGGCCCCTACGATAAGATATGCAGTTAAAAGCATGATGAGAGCTGCGGCTACCCCTTCTATGGTATACAGTTGCCCCTCATCGTTTACCACACTGCCACCTCCACGACAGCGTCCCTCAACCGGGGCTGGGTGACATTTGCAGGATCGTAATTATAATCAAACGGTTTTGAGAAGGTATTATTTAAAAATGAACTATTTACTGATTTTGGAGGTATCCCGGTCTTCAAATCAAACGTGAGATTGAAATACACCTGGGAATAGCCTGCCTGCATAATATCGAAAACGCGGGGATTTATTACCAGGGATATATTATCTGAAACTATGCAAGGCGGTGCTGTAACCGAACTGTTGCCGTCGATATATGGAGTATTGAACGTCCGAACCATGGATAGTGCACCCCCATCCCATTTGTAGACGTTGATACTGGTCAAACTTATGTTGACTAATTTAGAATAATTAGAGATCGATGGTGAGTTGTATCCCGGGACTATCGTTGATCGAAGATCAGTTATGTTGATCATGATCTGTTCTCTCGATGGATCGATCTGGTACGTCGGGTTCCTCATTTGTGTCTGGAGTTTGGTATTATTTATGAGAATCGAAAATTCATGGTGGGTGACATTAAGATCTGAGGGTATAGCGGTATTGTTATACTTATGCGCAATGATATACGCTAATCCGATCGAGGCATTGCTGCTACCTTTGATTTTTACGAGTCTTCGGATATACCCATACCCGTCCGGGAGAATACCTCCCACCGATTGACCCTTGCGCGTTTCCACGTCAATAACGGAAATATTGAACTGATAGGGAAAATCCCCGAAAATTGCACGGGACTGGTAGTCATCCGGATAAATAAACGACGAGCAGAAGAACCGGTTGAGTTTATCCTGAGAGAGGATACCCGGGGAATCTTTTGAGGTGGCAAAACCAAACCGGGATATTTCATATTTTTGGCCATCCCCGTAGAATTCCCAGGGTGGTGATGCCGGCCATCCGGGATCCTCGGCAAGAATCACTCCGGTCCGGTAAGCGACTGCATCATAATCTATATGACTTGACTGAAGACCCACCATAATACCGGAGATCATGGAAGCGACCCAGATGAACGCGATCAGGAATATTGTAAAGCCAACAAGAAAATCTATGGAGAGATTTCCGGTCTCATCACTCATATTATTCAATCGCCGCACCCGTTGTTGCATTGAACATTAGGATTTCTGACATGCTTCCGGAAGTTATGGTGAAGGTATAGGTTCCATTTTTCAGTTCAATGTCCCGTTGAGCAGGAATTGTTGAAGGTGAGCTTTCGAGGATTTGTTTCTTGTTTTGATCAAATATGGTCGTGGGAGATACCACGCCGTTTAAGTCTATCTCTTCTGCAGAAATGGCATTGTTCCAGGGAATGATCGTCCAGCCTGTACGATCATATACCCTCAGTTCTTTGATGTCCCCTTTGGTTACCCCAAAAACCCATCGCTCGGCATTTCCCGATTCATCAAGATTGCCTCCCTGAATGAATAAAATCCTTCTCTCTTTCTGGAATTGGTTTGAGGAGAGCGAATCACTGTCTTTCAGGCTGTCTTTCGCCTCGTCAAAACTGATGAATTTCGCACTTGGTACCATCTCTATTGGTATAACGCCCACGTCAGTTTTCGGAGATGCGTTGGGCGAGGGGATCTGCGGCGTCTGGTTCGCAGGACCCAAAGGGGAGATACATCCGCTGAAAAGGCATATCGCAAAGAGAAGCGCGATAGTGATCATCAAAGGGCGATAGCTGTGCATATTCTTCCGTAATGCCTTATTGGCGAATACCTGATATAAACATTGGTGTTTTTCTGGCCGGGAATCCATATTTCATCTATCGGGGCACGCGCTGGGCCAATCCGGGTCTGGGAACATTTATCAGCGAGTATAAGATTTACCCCGCCTTCCCGGGCCGTGCCCGGTTCGCGCATAATTAAAAAGGGATTGACGGGATACCTGGCATTACGGCACGATCTTCGAGATCGGGATCTCGAGAATATCTTCCGCCCCGCACTCCTTGAGTTTCGGGATGAGCTGGTTGACCGCACTTTTCTGCACAACGGTCTGGATGCTGTAATAATCGATGCCGTGGAGCCTGCTCACCGTCGGCTTCTTCATCGCCGGCAGTGCGGTGACCAGGCGCTCCATGGAACTGGTGGGGACGTTCATGGTCAGGAGGACCTTGTGCCGGGCCTCAATAACCCCGAACAAAAGCGTCCTGATCTCTTCGATCTCCCTGCGCTTTTCCGGGTCCTCCCAGCTCGTTTTGTTGGCGATGATAACCGTGTGCGACTCCATAATCTGGCCGATGATCTTGAGCCCGTTCTTGCGGAGTGTCGTACCCGTCTCGGTCAGGTCCACCACCACGTCCATGAGGTCCGGCACTTTTGCTTCGGATGCACCGTAGGAGTGGAAGAGCTGGACCGGGATGTCCAGCCGCTCGAAAAATTTCCGGGTGAGCTCGGGGTACTCGGTCGTAACCCGGCTGGCCGGCCGGATCTGGCTGACATTCTCGATCGGCTCGTCGCGGTGCACGGCTACGACAATCCTGACATTGCCCTCCCCGGTCTTGCTGTACGAGAGGTTTGCCACCTCCACGACATCCGAACTCGTCTCGTGAACCCAGTCGAGGCCTGAGATGCCCACATCGAAGTATCCCTTCTCGACATAGGTCGGGATCTCCTGCGGGCGGAGGATCTTGATCTTGCCGATACGGCTGTCGGCGATGCGGGGATTGTAATCGCGGTCCGTGCGCCTGACCTCAAGGTCGGCCTCCTTGAAGAGCTGGAGCGTCTGCGCTTCGAGGCTGCCTTTCGGGAGTGCGATGGTGATCATACCATACATCATCGCTGTAAAAACCGATAAAGGATAGGGTGAATGGGGGGAATCGTACCTAATCGAACGAATGGATGACGAGCCCGCTGAGCAGTTTGGGTTCAAACCACGTGGACTTCGGCGGCATGATGCCCCCGGCATCCGCGATGGAGAGGACGGTCTCCACCCGGACCGGCTGCATGGCAAACGCGAGCCGGTAGGTACCGCTGTCCACGAGTTTTTCCAGATCCGCGACCGGGCGTGCACCGCCAAGGTACTGGAGCCGGGCATCGCCCCGGGGATCGGTGATACCGAGCATGTCTTCCAGCACGTGCTTCTGGAGCACCGCGACATCGAGGGCGTCGAGCGGGGTCGCGCCCGGGACCCGCGGGCGGGTACATTCGTACCATGTGCCGGCAAGATACAGGTGGACAACGTGATATTTCCCGGGATCCGCGATCGCGGGGGGGATGTTGTACCCGCTGCCGTTGACCGTTCCGTATGGCCGCACCGTGAAACAGTCTCCCAGTTTTTTAAGGAAGGAATCGGGAGAATAGGTACCGAGATCGGTGAGGAGACGGCTGTACCCGTGGATCTTCACCCGGTCGTGGGCAAACATCACACCCATGAACCGGCAGACTTCATCGTCAGGCGTCCTGCCTGATGCAATGATACGGTCCGCCAGGTTCACCGCAGCTTTTGCCCGGTGATGTCCGTCCGCGATGTAGAGGGAGGGAACTGAGGCAAACTGGCGTTCGAGACGGGCAAGCACTTCAGGATCTGAGATCCGGAATATCTGGTGGAGGATCCCCTGCTCCGTTCGCACCTCTGCGGCCGGCGGCTGGTTGCGTGCGACCTGTGATTCGATAAACGAGAAAATATCCGCCACATCGCGGTAGAGGAGTACGACAGGGCCGTTGTGCGCCCTGACCGTTTCGATATGCCGGGTCCGGTCCTCCTCCTTGTCATACCGGGTCTGTTCGTGGCGGCGGATATTATTCTTCCGGTAATCGTCCACGTCAAGACAACAGCAGAGACCGAGGAACGTGTCGCCGTCATGCTGCACGCGGTAGAGATACATGCAGAGTTCGATGTCCTTTTTCAGGAGGCCTTCCTGTTCCAGTGCAACGAACATCTCACGGGCCCGCTTATACACGCGGTCGTCGTGCGGGGGTGTATCCGGGAGTTCCGCATCGGACCGGCTCACCCGCAGGAAGCTCTTCGGGTTCCTGGCAATAATGGCACGCGCCTCGTCCGCAGTCACCACATCATAAGGTACCGCCGC
>Ga0187861_10000821_pt1 | contig 34574 bp, 33 predicted proteins | sample June2016WEW_10_1_3_FD_132986 | JGI IMG/M metagenome (GOLD analysis project Ga0187861, IMG submission 132986) | Peatland microbial communities from SPRUCE experiment site at the Marcell Experimental Forest, Minnesota, USA - June2016WEW_10_100 | ecosystem: Environmental > Terrestrial > Soil >...
GTACGAACGTTTTCCGGACGGAAGGCCGAAGGTCCCCGATGCGCTTCTGGAGAAGTTCCAGGATATGTCTTCCGAAGAAATCAACATGTCGCGCAGCGGGTACCCCAGCCAGTTCGTGGACGGTATGCAAGTTCTGCGTCCCGACAAGAAACTGATAGGCCGGGCGGTGACCCTGCAACTGATGCCTACGCGGCCTGATATTGCGGACGTGGACGCCGCGGAGTGGGAAGCGCAAGGGAACCAGCGGCGCCGCGACCATCAGAACGCCATCGACCTGCTCCAACGCGGCGACGTTTTTGTGGTGGACGTGTTCGGAAGCGTGGCCGCGGGCGGCGTGATCGGCGACAACCTGGCCTACTACATCATGAAGACCACGGGCGCCGGCTTTGTAATCGACGGGGCCATCCGCGACCTGGATGGCATCTCGCCCCTCGTCGATCTCGCTGGATACTACAGGGGCGCCACGCCACCCGCCATCCACAGCGTGATGGTGACGGGGATCAACATTCCGGTCCGCATTGGCAACACCACGGTGATGCCGGGCGACGTGGTCTTCGGCGACCGCGAGGGCGTGTCTTTCATCCCTCCGCACCTGGTGCAAGGGATCATCGACGAGGCGCAGGTCACGCACATTCACGATGAGTGGACGAAGAAGAAGTTCGACGAGGGCAAGTACAAGTCGACCGAGGTCTACAGCCGGCCGAGGGATCCGGCGTTGATCAAGGAATACCAGGACTACTTGAAGCAGAGGCTCGGCCCAAAGGCGTACGAAGAGTATATGAAGAGGCAGGCTGCACAGACGCCCGCGCAGCGGTAGCAGGAGTGTCAAAGGAGAAGTGTGATGTTTCAACAGGAATCGAACGTATCTCGCCGAACATTCATCACCGGGACGACATCTGCCACGGCGGCGGTCGCCGCTGGGAGCCTGGTCACCAACGCCGATTTGGAGGATATCAACGCCCAGGTGAATACTAATTCAGGTCCGGCGGCTTTGAGGATCACCGACATGCGCATTGCGCACTCGGACCGATCCATGCTCATGCGTCTCGATACCAACCAAGGCATTTCCGGGTATGGCGAAATCCGGTACGATTGCAGCAAAGCGCACGGCCTGATCTTGAAGAGCCGCATCATCGGAATGAACCCGTGCAACGTGGCGGAGATTTTCCGCAAGATCAAGAAGCACGGCGAGTTTGGTTGCGATGGCGGCGGTGTTTCCGCTGTCGAGGTGGCCTGCTGGGACCTGGCCGGCAAGGCCTGGGGCGTGCCCGTCTGGCAGATGCTTGGCGGCAAGATGCGCGACCGTGTCCGCATGTACTGCGACACCACCAGTATGCCGACCGGGGAAGGGATGGGCAACCATCTGAAAGAACGGATCGCGCAGGGTTGGACCTTCTGCAAGATGGACTTGCATGCCGGCGGCGAAGGGGGAAGCACTGCGGGGATGTATACCCGCCCCGCTCCCGACCCCACGGCGAATCGGCCGGTGCGGAGAGGCATGGCTGATGGACCGCCGCCTGATACCAAGCTCCCCATGGGCGCCTATAACCCTTACGGCGAGCACCTGTTCACCTCGACGTTCTTCACGGACAAAGCATTGGATTGGCTGGCGGACTACTGTGAAACCGTGCGCAGTATTGTCGGCTATGAAATCCCGATTGCCACGGACCACTACGGTCACTTTCCCATCGAGACCTTCATCAAGTTCGCACGGAGACTGGATAAGTACAACCTGGCCTGGTACGAAGACGTGGTGCCGTGGTTCTACCCCGACCAACTCCGCAGACTCAAGGATGCCTGCACGACGCCCATCTGCACCGGCGAGGACGTCTACCTGGCCGAGGGCTTCAAGGACCTGTTTGAAAAGCAGGCAATCTCCGTCATACACCCGGATCTGGCCAATCTCGGCGGTATTCTCGAGACAAAAAAGGCCATCGATCTGGCCACGCAATACGGAGTCGCATCCTGCATCCACAATAACAACGGCCCTATTACGCTGTTTGCCAGTGCGCATGCCGCCGCCGCCGGCGACCAGTTCCTGGCGTGTGAGTATCACCAGGCTGATGTTCCACATTTCCTCGACCGCGTGAGAAGGACGGACAAGCCGAACGATCCGATCATCGATAGGGGATACTTCGCGGTCCCCAACGGCCCGGGCCTGGGCTTTGAGATCAACATGGACGTTCTCAAGGCGAATCTGCATGAAGGCGGATTGTTCGATCCCACAACCGAATGGGACAACGAGACTTCCTTCGACGGTCACATGTGATTGTGATCTGGGCAAGCTAGAGCGTGCCCCACCTTGGTGGGGCACGCTTTAGCTTGCCCTTTGTTTTCCCAAGCGAGCGCCACTCAGTCAGGGGGCGGTGTGCTAGGCTGGTCTACCGATATGGACTGCATTGAGGCTTTGAAGACACGGCGATCCGTTCGCGCCTATACGGGCGAACCTGTATCGCGAGAGGTGATCGAAGACATCATCGACTGCGGCCGCCTGGCCGCCACGGCGATCAACATCCAACCTTGGGAATTTGTGGCGGTCACGGAGCCGGCCATGCTCCGCGCCATCGCCGGGGTGGCGGAGTTTGGCCGCTTCATTGCGCAGGCCGCGGTTTGCGTCGTGGTCCTGTGCAAGGACACGAAGTACTACCTGGAGGACGGCTCGAATGCCAGCCAGAACATACTCGTGGCCGCGCGGGCCTATGGCCTCGGCGGTTGCTGGGTGGCCGGCGACAAGAAGCCCTACGCGGAGAAGGTGGCCCGGATGCTCGGCGCGCCGCCGGGCTATAAGGTGATCAGCCTGCTCTCGATCGGGCATTCGGCCGAGCAGCCCCACAAGGACAAGCGGCCGCTTTCCGACGTGCTGCACTGGGAGAGGTTCTGATGCATGAAGAAGCTGACCGGCCTCAGACGTCCGAGTCCTGAACCTCGAAGACAGCCTTGATGTAGTTCTTGTGGCTGGCCAACTCGGGGAACACCTTGGGCACTTCGGCCAGCGGCGTGCGGCAGGTGATCCACGGGTCCAGGTTGATTTCGCCGCGCTCCATCATCCCGATCACGCGCGGAAACTGGTGGTGGCTGTTGCGGCTCGCTATGATGTCGAGTTCCTTCCTGATGAAGGGCGTATGGTCGAAGGGGATGAAGCCCAGGAATTGGCCGACCAGCACCAGCCTGCCGGCCGGGCCGACGCGGTCGAAGCTGGCTCTAATCGCCTCCTCATCGCCGGTGCAATCGAAGACCACCGAAGCGGGGCGGCCGTCGTACTCCGGCAGCACGTCCACGCCGAAACGTCCGGCGAATTGGCGGCGGAACTCGACCTTCTCGATGATCCGGGCCGAGGCGCCCGCGGTCAGCGCAAACTGGAGCACCGACAGGCCGATCGGCCCCGCGCCCACAATGAGCACGTCTTCGCCGGCCACCAGCCCGCTCCGCGCCACCGCATGGGCGCCAATGGTGAGGAATTCCACCAGCGACAGTTGATCGTATGAGAGCCGTTCCGACTTGTACAGGCGCTCGACGGGCACGTTCATCAGGCCGCGCATCCCGCCGTCCACGTGCACCCCCAACACCTTCATGTCCACGCAGCAGTTGGGGCGGTTCAGACGGCAAGGCCTGCAAACGCCGCAGGTCAGGTGAGGCTCGACGGCGCACCGGTCTCCCGGCTTGATGCCGCGATTGTTCTCCGGCGCCTCCAGCACCTCGCAGCCTAACTCATGACCGATGATGCGCGGAAAGGTGTAATTGGCCTGAGCCCCTTCAAAAGCGTGCCAATCGCTGCCGCATATGACGACGCGGTGAACCCTCACCAGCGCCTCGCCGGGCTGCCTGACCACGGGCGGCACGACGTGTCCCACGAATTGTCGTGGCGCTTCCAAGACGATCTGTCGCATGGCTTCTCGAACTCCAGAGTATAGCAATCTGCTAGGCTGGCAGTTAGATGGGAACGCCTGTTGTCCAACTGATCCGCATTCTGTCGGCGTCCATCGCGCCGGTCATCGTAATCTCCGGTGTGGGCTTGCTGCTCCTCAGCATGACCAACCGCTACAGCCGGGTTCTGGAACGCGCGCGGGACTTCATCAAAGACCTTGACGCCACCGAAGAGGACGCGCGGCGCCAGCGGCTGGTGGAGCAGATCCGAATTATCTACCGGCGCGCCCGTATCCTACGGCTCGCCATTATCCTCAGTTCCACCAGCATTTTCTTTGTCGCCGTTACGGTTCTTGCGCTGTTTGCCGGGCAGGTTCTGGGAGTGAAGGCCGACTACGTTTCGGAACCGTGCTTCGGCCTCTGCCTGCTGTCCTTGTTGGGATCGCTCTATTTCTTCATCAAGGATGTAACCATCTCGCTGGCAGCCCTGGAACTGGAGATTGAATCCTACATCGGGAATTCCTGATTACTTCATTTCGGCTCGATGGCAATCACCCAGAGGTCCGTAGTGCCGAGGTTCTGACCGATATGGGTGGCGCCGAGACGCCAGGTGATCTCACCCGTCTGCAAGGTAGAGGGTTCCTCGCGGCCGTCGGGCATCAGGTGCCTCAATTGGGCGCCCGACAGGCAGACCACAACCCGGTTCTTGTGAGTGTGCTGCGGTTCCTTGGTTCCGGCGGGGATGCGGATGTCGTAAACCCGCGTGTATGGGTTCTCGAACAGCAGCTTGTAATTGGGAGAGAGGCCCGTGGTTCCCCAGGTCTCCGATCCGCCGGATCCTAGAAAATCCACTCTCGCAAAGTGGACCTCGGAGGCGCCTGTGTTCCTGACAACCCCGGCCTGCGCCGGCCGGAACACGGTGTCTCCCGGCTTGACTGTGACCTTCTGGGGCTTGCCCCCTTCCGGGGTGATCTGGAGCGAGCCCCCCTGGAAATAAACCGTCACACTCGGTTGCGTGCCGTTGAGCGGCTGCGTTTCGCCCGGCCGCAGCGTGCAGTCGGCGGCGGCGACCTTTTCGTTCCGAAGCTTCTCCGTCTGAACGGCGGCACTGGCGATGCTCACAGAGCAGACTAAGATTGCGGCGCTAATTCGCATAGAATCCTCCTTTTAAGTTCAGCTTCCCGAGAAGGTACCTGGCCGCCTGCGCGGCAGCCTGGTCCGCGTCGGGCTTGGGTAAAATCTCCGCGGTCAGGTAACCATCGTATCCAATGTCCGCGAGGATTTGGAAGATCTCATCGAACGGCATGTGACCCCACCCCGGCGCCAGCCGGTTGCTGTCCGCCACGTGGACATAACCGATGTAGCCGCGTGCGCTCTCAAAGGCGGCGCGGAAAGAGGCGTCCTCGATGTTCATGTGGAAGAGATCGGGCATCAGCCGGACACTCTTCCGCGCGGCTTCCTTGACGATAGCGAGCCCCTCGGCGCAGGTATTGATGAAATTGAGTTCGTACCGGTTTACGGGCTCGACAATCAACTCGACGCCAACTTGCTCGGCGACATCGGCGCAACGATTGAGACAGCTCAAGTATCTTTGCCTGGCCGTTTCGAGGGTTTCGCCGTCGTGGATCAGCCCTCGGACCCTGCCGGTGTTCACCTTCGCTCCGAACTCCGCCGCCAGGCGGATCATGCCGATGATCCGATCCATGGCGGCCTCGCGGACATCGGATTCCGGGTGCGTGAAGTAGAGGTGATCGGCGGCGAAGACTTGCCCGGAGGAAATGCAGGGGATCTCGAGACCGGTCGCCGAAAGGCGCCGTTTCATGCGCGGCACATCGACTTCCTCGGCGCTCAGCAGCGCCAACTCCACCCCGTCGTAGCCGAAGCTGGCGGCCCGGTCCACGCACCGGCAGAGATCGTCGCGCAGCACCACGAACGCGCTGGGCAGCGCCGCGGGGCCGGCGACGGCGATGCCGATCTTCACCGGGACTCTCCCGCCGCGAGCGCCATCGCCTCCGCTTCGATATGCTCGGCGGAGATGCCGTGCTTGCGCATCAGGCCGGCCCAATCGCCGGATTCCGCGAAAGTGTCCTGGATGCCGATCATCCGCATGAGGGCCGGCGCGCGCCGGGCCAGCGTTTCGGCCACCGCGCTTCCCAGGCCGCCTTGGATCGTGTGTTCTTCCACCGTGAGGACCTTCCGGGTTTTGCGCGCGGAGGCGGCCAGGGCTTCGGCGTCGATCGGTTTGATGGTGGATACCTCGAGCAGGTCGACGGAGACGCCTAGAGCCGCCAGCCGCGAGGCGGCCTCAATGGCCATGAATGTGGGAACGCCGCACACGGCGATGGTCAGATGGCGACCATCCCGCAGCTTGCGAATCTTCCCCAATTGCAGCGGTTCGGCGCCGGCGAAGAGCACCGGGGTAGGGTTCCGGCACAGGCGGATGTAAGTAGGGCCGTCGCGCCGCAGCGCCAATTCGAGCGCCTGGCGCATCTCGACTGCGTCCCCGGGCACGATGACCGCCATGTTGGGCATGGCTCGCATGACGGCCAGATCGAGAATCGACTGGTGACTGGCGCCATCGTATGAATCCGAGAGCCCGGCGTAATTGCCGGCCAGAATCACCGGAAGATTGTTATAGCAGATGATGTTGCGTATCTGGTCGGTAGCTTTCAGATCGAGGAAAATCGCGAATGTGCTCGCAATGGGCCGCAGGCCGCAGGTTGCCAGGCCGGCCGCGACGTCGGTCATGTTGGCTTCCGCCACGCCCATGTTGAAGAATCGGTCCGGATATGCTATCCCGAAGGCTGCCGTGCGGGTGCTGGTGGCCACATCCGCATCCAGGACCACCATCTCGGGGTGATCCGTTGCCAGGGCGAGGAGCGCTTCCCCGAAGGCGTCGCGCATCGCCACGGAGGTTGCCGTCATAGCATTGCCTCCAGTTTCCCCAGGGTCTCGAGAAGTTCGGGTCGAGCTTTCGCGTAACTCTGGTCGTCGATTACCGCCCCGTGCCAGTGGGCGTTGTCCTCCATAAAGGAGACGCCCCGGCCTTTGTGGGTCTTATAGATCACCGCCACCGGAAACTGAGTTTGGCGCTTAGCCCATTCCAGAGACTCGAGGACCTGGGCGGCGTTGTGGCCGTCATACACAACGGGAGCGACATTCCAGTTGAAAGCGCGGAGCTTCTCGGGCAGAGGGTCCATGGGCATGATGATGTCGCTGGGTCCGTCAAGCTGAACCTTGTTGTAGTCGATGAGCGCCACCAGGCGTGGCGGCTTGAATTTTGCGGCGGCCATGATGGCCTCCCAGGTCTGGCCTTCGTTGAGGTCGCCGTCACCCACGAGGACGTAGGTCCAGTAGCTCTTCCCCAGCAACCGCGCGGCCAGGGCCATTCCCAGAGCTACGGAAGTGCCGTGTCCCAGCGAACCGGTGGACATCTCCACGCCGGGGGTGGAGCGCATCGAAGGGTGGCCCTGTAATCTGCTGTCAAGCTGCCGGAAAGTAGTCAGTTCCTCAGTGGGGAAATAACCCCGGTTGGCCAGCACGGTGTACAACATGCACGAGGCATGTCCCTTGCTGACCACCAGGCGGTCGCGGTCCGGCCATTTGGGATCGTCGGGCCGGATGTTCATGGCGTCGAAGTAAAGCGCCACCAGCAGCTCGGCGGCCGAAGCCGCTCCACCCCAATGGCCGGTGCCCCGGTCATGCAGGACGTCCAGCACCTTCACCCGGAATTCCTGGGCCAGGTACTGGACCATCGCGGATTTCTTGTCTCGCCTTTTCTCCCGGACCACGGCTTCGCAATCCAGTCGTGGGCGGGTAGCAATGCTTCCCATGCGTCCTCCTCTGGCCGCGCTCGGTGTTAAAAGCAAACGCGGCCGTCAGTTGTAAGCGTTCGTCCGAGTACTCCAGCCAACCTTGCGGGCTGTGCGGAGAAGCCGGAGCTCCAGTCTAATGCGTAGCCGGGGCTTGGGCGCCCTCTTCAGCGAACCCATCCGGGTTCTACATAGGCGTAGAAGGCCGTCAGTAAACCGATCACCGAGGCCAGCAGGAGGCTATGCTTGAAGGTGAAGCGGAACAGCTTCGCTTCTTCAGAGCTCTTCATCCCCGTCGCGGCGACTGCGACCGCGATGCTTTGAATGCTAATCATTTTTCCCATCACCCCACCGCTAGAGTTGGCAGCGGCCATCAGGATCGGACTCAAACCCAGGCGCTTCGCGGTAACCACCTGTAAGTTGCCGAACAGCGCGTTGGCTGAGGTGTCCGATCCCGTGAGAAACACACCTACCCATCCGAGCATAGCGCTGAAGAAGGGGAACAGCCTGCTAGTGGCCGCGAAGGCCAGCCCCAACGTTGCCGTGGCGCCCGAATAGTTCATTACGAAAGCCAAGCCCAAGACGGATGCAATGGTGAGTAACGGCAGAAGCATTTCGCGCCCCGTGGACGTGAACACTCTGCCGAACTCTCGACAAGACATGCCAACAAAGAATGCCGACAGGACGTTGGCAAACAGGCACGCCGTGCCGGCTGTGGCGAGCCAGTCCAGGTTGTACTGTGCTGCATACGGTGCCACCACCGCAACCACCGGCGGAATCCTGAGCACGTAATTGTGGAGCAGGGGCCAGTCGAAAGGAAGGCTGGCCCTTCCGAGAAACAACCTGACGGGAGGCAAGCCCCAGGCGAGCACGCATCCAGCCAGCAGCACGTAGGGCAACCACGCCTTCCAGATCGCCATCGACCCATCTTGCGGACCGAGCTTGCTCGGAATCTGATTCGCGGTGTGAAAGCGGCCTCGTGGCCCCCAGACTCGAAGTAAGATAATCAGGCAAGCCATCGCTGCCAGGGAGGCTAATATGGCAGTCGTTTGCGGGCCAATTTCGTTTGAGACCAGCAGCTGCACCGAGGCAAACGAGATTCCGCACACCAGCACCGCCGGAAGCGCACCTCTCAACCCCCTCCATCCGGCAACCAGCACAGTCAGGTACGCGGGTATGCAGAGCGAGATCGGGGCGCAAATCCGGCCGACATCTGCACTGAGCCGATCCAACGGCAGGCCTGTGGTAGCAGCCAAGGTGAGAATGGGAGTGCCAATCGCTGCGAATGCCACGGGCGCGGTATTTGCCAGAAGGCACAGGCCGGCGGCTTGAAAGCGGTCAAAACCCATGCCGGCCAGCATAGCTGCCCCAACCGCGACGGGAACTCCGGAGCCAGCCGCTCCTTCGATGAATCCCCCGAACGCGAACCCAATCAGCAGAGCCTGGAGACGGCGATCTGTGGTCAGGCGCGACAAGGAGCGCTTGATAACTTCGAACTGCCCCGTTCTGACCGTCAGCCGGTAGAGCAGGATCGCGCAAAAAGTGATCCAACCGATCGGAAGCAAGCCGAACGCTGCCCCGAAGAGTACTGCCGAAAAGAGCCTGACGGGAGGCATGCGATAGACCAGCCCGGCGACCAGGACCCCGGTTACCAGACTGGCAACTGCCGATATCCAGGCCCGCTTGCGCCACACCGCGAGAAAGAAGAAGAGGACCCACATCGGCAGAGAGGCTGCGGCCGCGGACCAGCCAATGCTGCCTGCTATGGGCGTGTAGTCTTGCTGCCACATGGAGTTGGCCCTACCACGTGGAAGCGAGCAAACGGAGGTATGTAGGATTGCCTCTACATGGGGAGCGCTCGGCGGGATGTTCCACCCTCAGAGGCGGCCATCGGAGAAACTCCGCAAGCCACCGCGGAACGACTCGAAAACTGAGGTTCGGGTCGGTGGTCATAAGGTTATTTCACCCGGCCTTCTTGTTCAAATCAAGCCCCTCGGCTTTCTGCGTCAGTTCCTGCTGGATGGCCAATGCTGCTCGAAGATGCTGGCGCATAGCCCGTCTGGCACCTCTCGCGTCTCGCGATGCGACACACTCCAGGATTCGCGTGTGGGTCGGCATCACCCGTTGAAACAGGCCGTGTTCCCGTGCTACCAGCATCCGGACTTCGTTCATGAGATCGCGTGTGGAGTCCAGAAGCAGGATCAGGAGCGGATTGTGGGTGGTCTGGGCCACGCGGCGGTGGAATTCGGCGTCCTTGACGGCAAACTGCTGCGGATCGCCGGCCGCTGACACCATTTCGGCGGAAATGCGGCGCAGGTCTTCGATGTCGGCGTCCGACGCCTGTCTGGCAGCCAACCCGGCGTTCTCGACCTCCAGGATGGAGCGCACCTGATGCAAATGCTCGACGCTTACGGCTTCGCCGCAGGTGCGGAGGAACAGAGTGAGCGGCCTGACGAGCTCCCGACGTGTCAGCGCACGCACGACGGTGCCAATGCCGTGACGTGTCTCGAGCAAACCCTTCGTCACTAGGATGCGCATAGCTTCGCGAACAACCGTTCGGCTGACGCCAAGACGCTCGGCGAACTCTCGCTCGGGCGATAGCTTCGTGCCCACAACCAAGCGTCCGTCGAGGATCTGGCGCTCGATGGTTTGCACTACCCGATCTACAAGGCCGTCTTTCCGGCCCAGCACCCGGAAACGCGCCGTAGGAATTTTGTTTTCTAGAATAGGGGCCATTAGATTTCGTCGACCAGACTTCTCTTAGGATTGTGACACCTGAGGGCGGCTAAAGTCAACCCGTACCTGTGATCAGAGGTATGAGGTAGTACCACTATTATATTCCCTGTAGTTTCATATATTTGCAAATGCTTCCATCGATCTATTGCTTGACAACCAGAATCACCAGCAGTACTATCGCGGAAGGATATCTGCGGCGGCGCGTAGCGACGTTAGACGGAGGAGGTTTCGCAATGATGCAGGTTAATCGGAACTACGTGGGGGTGTTTTTCTCCATCATGCTCTCCACTTTCATCGTGCCGGGCTGTTATGGCCAGGCCGTCGCGGTGGCGGAAGTGCAAGGTCAGGTTTTGGATGTGAGCGGCTCCGCCGTGCCCGGCGCTCAGATCAAAATGACCCAGACGGCGACCCAGTATGTCCGCAACATCACCGCGGGCGGTGACGGCAGCTACAGCTTGCCGAACCTGCCCGTCGGACCCTACACGCTCGAAGCGACGGCCAATGGCTTCAAGACCTATGTTCAGTCCGGCATCATCCTGCAAGTTGGCAGCAACGTTCAGGTCAACGTCACGTTGCAAGTGGGCTCTGTGACCGAGAATATCCAGGTGACGGCCGGCGCGAACATGGTCGAGACCAGGAGCAACTCCGTCGCGCAGGTCATCGACGAGCGCCGGGTTGTCGAATTGCCCCTCAACGGTCGCCAGGTGACGGACCTCATCGTGATCTCGGGAGCGGCCACGCCCACGCCGGCCGCCAACTTGATCAGCAACAAGAACTATCCCAGTTCCACCGCGATGTCGGTGGCTGGCGGGCAAGGCAACGGCACGAATTACCTGCTTGACGGAGGCGACAACAACTCGAATTTTACAAACGTGAACATGCCGTTCCCGTTCCCCGACGTGGTACAGGAATTCAGCGTTGAAACCAGCAGCCTTCCAGCGCGAAACGGGCTGCATCCCGGCGGCGTGGTGAACGTCGTCACCAAATCGGGGACGAACCAGTTGCACGGCGATTTGTTCGAATTCCTGCGCAATGGCGATGTCAATGCCCGCAACTTTTTCGGCACCACCCACGACAGCCTGAAACGCAACCAGTTCGGCGGCGACGTGGGCGACAGAATCATCCGAGACAAGCTATTTTTCTTTGGCGGCGTTCAGTTGACGAGGAATCGCCAGAATCCGCCTCAGACTGTCAGTTACGTCCCCACGCCGACGGCCCTGAGCGGGGATTTCAGCACGCTGGAATCGGCCGCCTGCCAGTCGAGCAAGAAGGCGCGCACGATCAACGACCCCCTGAACGGCGGGCTACCTTTTCCCAACTCGCAAGTCCCGGTTTCACGATTCAATCCCGCGTCCCTCAAGTTGGACAGCTACCTGCCGGTTTCCAGCGACCCGTGCGGCAAAGTGACCTACGGCATTCCGACGACGGGCGACGAAGACCAGGCCATCGGGCGCATCGACTGGACGCAGAGCGAGAAGCACTCCCTCTATGCCAGGTACTTTTTGGCCCAGTATAGTAACCCGGCCTCTTGGAATCCCCAGAATGCCCTGGTGACGACCCAAGCGGGCACCCTGATGCGCGCGCAATCGTTCACCATCGGAGACAACTATTCCTTCAACCCGACCACCGTGAACACGTTTCACGCCACCTTTCACCGCATGCGCAACGACCGGGGCCCGTCCCCCCAGTTCATCAACGCCAAGGATCAACTGGGAGTCAACATGTTCGTGTACGTGCCGGACTCCCTGCAAGTGACGGTATCGAACGCCTTCAGCGTCGGCTGCGGGACCTGCTCGCCGGGCTTCTTCAACATCAACACGTTCTCGTTTGCGGACGACGTGGACCTGATGCGGGGAAGGCATCAGATCGCGGTCGGCGTCGACATCCTTCGCTCGCAAGACAATTTCAGTTCCGGGTACAACCAGAACGGCAACTTTACGTTTAACGGCCAAACCACGAACGATTCCATGGTGGACTTCGAGCTCGGGAACATGAGCGAATTCGATGATAGCCTGCAGCAGGTGAACTGGTATCGCTACATCAATATCGAGTTATACGTCCAGGACACGTACCGCATCAGCAGCCGGCTTAGCATCAACGCCGGGCTGCGCTGGGAACCGTATACCCCACCGGTGGATACGCGGCGTTACGGCAGTCTCTTCGACCAGGCCGCGTTCAACGCCGGGCAGCACAGCAAAGTCTACCCCAACGGGCCGGCGGGGGAGTTGTACTATGGCGATCCGGGCGTTCCAGCGACCTTCATGAACCGCCAGATGGACAACTTCTCGCCGCGCCTCGGACTGGTATGGAATCCGCATGGCGATGGCCGGGACACGGTTCGGGTGGGCGGAGCCATCCTGTACGATACGCCGGAAGTATACTACGGCACGCGGGTAGCGTTGAATTCCCCTTTTGCGGACGATATACGCCTGGTTTCGCCGGCGGCACCCTTTAACGACCCATGGCGGGGCTATCCGGGCGGCAACCCGTTCCCGGAACCGAACCCCCCGCCCTCCAATGTGGTTTTTCCCACTTACACGGTGTGGATCAACGAGCCGCTGACCCAGAGGACTCCGTACATGTCGCAGTGGAACATCAGCTACCAGCGCCAGCTCGCCAAAGACTGGCTGGCCTCGGTCTCGTACCTCGGAAACAAGACTACGCACGTGTGGCTGGCCACGGACCTGAATTACGCGACCTACGTGCCTGGCACTTGCGGCAGCAGTGCATGTTCGACCACGGGGAACGCGAACCAGCGGCGGGTGCTGTATCTTGCGAACCCGAAGGACGGCCAGTATTTCTCCTCGCTTTTCAGCACCGACGACGGCGCCAACGCCAACTACAACGGGATACTGGCGTCGATGCAGCACCGGTTCAGCCATGGCTTCACCTTGCTGGCGAATTACACGTGGTCGCACTGCCTCAGCTATGGGGATATCAACGGGAACATCACCGCAGGGTATTATCAGAACCCCCGTACCCGCCAGGGCCAGTACGCCAGTTGCGCTTACGACATCCGACACGCGATCAACGTAACCGGGGTCGTGGAGAGCCCGGTCAAAGGGAACTCGCTCGCGGGGCGGGTGCTGGGTAACTGGAAACTGGCGCTGCTGGTTCGCGCAACGACCGGCATGCCCGTCAACGTCACCTCCGGCAAGGACAACTCGCTGACGGGGGAGGGGTTGGACCGGCCAAATCAGGTGCTCTCTGATCCTTATCCAGCTACGCAAGCGCCGGCGCAGTGGATCAACCCGGCGGCCTTCGTCCAAAATCCTACGGGCACTTTCGGTACGCTTGGACGAAACGCGGTGCGTGCTCCGGGAATGCTCCGGGTGGACGCATCCCTCAGCCGCGAGTTCGTCTTTCACGAAAGGCTTCGGCTGGAGGCACGGGGCGAAGGCTTCAACGCGATCAATCACGCCAATTTCAGCGCGCCGAACACGAATCTGAGTTCGGCCACTTTCGGACAAATCACCGCCGCCGGCGATCCCCGGATTCTTCAGTTTGCGTTGAAGCTGCACTTTTGAGCCCAACTCAAGCCAGCCGTTGAAATGATTTTGTGGAGACCAGATATGTCAATTACGAGTTTTTCCATGCGAAGTGTCTGCCTAGTTCTCATCTTTTTGGGAATGCCGGCCCATCAGCCCGCCGCGGCTGCACCGCCCCAGGCGACCGGCGCTGGCATCAGCCACACCATGCGGCCTCAGGCCGAAGACTGGGTTCTGGCGAACCAGCATCTTCGCGTCGTTCTTCGCTCCGACAATCTGACGTTGTCCGTTGAAGACCTCAGCGCGCAAGAGGCCTGGGGGTCCGATCTGTGGGAGAACAGTGCCGGGCGTATTTATCTCCGCGGTAAGAGCGGCGAGGCGCTAACGGTCAGCCTTGGCGCGGCTGAGCAAAAGCAGATCGAGGCCATCCCCGTCCGGGCTGGGCAGAACGGCGCTGGGCTTCAGCTTTCCTTGTCTAAGTTCCGCTCGCGCCTCGGGCCTGTGCGTGAGGACCGCAACGTGGATAACGCTCTGTCCCTGGTGCTCCAGGTCTGGCTGGCCCAAGACAGCGCGGAGCTCACCTTCCGAATCGAGGAACTCCACAACAGTTCTCCCTACTGGCGCGTGGAAACCATCGAGTGGCCGCTGCGTCTCTTCCCGGTGCGCACGCTGGACGACGATGGGTACATCGTGTTGCCGCAGGAACAGGGCTTCATGGTCCCCTCCCGCTTCCAGGCGGGTTACTTCCGATACCTGAACTGGGTGTGGCAGCGGATTGCGGGTGAGGCCGCGGTGTTTGACTCGATCTCGATGCCATGGTTCGGGGCCAAGAAAAACCAAAGCTCGTTCGTGTGCATCATCGAGACCGCGGACGACGTGTCCTACGGTCTAATCGCCAACGACGTGCGCGGCCCCGGGCAGGCCGCGGCTCCGCCATCGGCCGTCCCGGGGGCAACCACCGCACTTTTCGCTCCGCGCCTGTCGGCCATTTGGCCCTACTGGCATTCGGTCAAAGGCGAACTGGGCTATCCGCGTGTCGCGCGCTATATCTTCCAGCCCCGCGGTGGCTACGTGGAGATGTGCAAGACGTACCGCAAATACGCCCAGAAGACCGGCAAGTTTATCACGTTGAGACAGAAGATCTCTGCCAATCCGGAGGTGGAGAAGCTCATCGGGGCGCCGAATTTTGAAATTCAACTGGTGGCCAATCGCCCCCTGGACTCCCGATACTTGTCGCTTGCGGGTCCCGTTTTCGACGGTTATCACCATCTGCGGACCAGTTTCGAACAGGCGGAGAAAATCGTCCGGGACTTGAAGGACAACCTGGGCGTGGACCGGGCCAACCTCCGGTTTTCCGGCTGGGGCCGGAGGGGCTACGACAACGACCGCCCGATCGGCCAGGCATCCGAAGTGAACGTGGAAGCGGGCGGCACCGCCGGACTGGTTAAAGCCGTTCAAGCCGCCAAGGAAGCTGGTTTTCTCGCCCTGTTGTGGGATAACTACCGCAACTTCGATTTGAACTCGCTGGGCTATGACGAAAAGTACATCATGCGCGATTTTACCGGAGCGCTGGTTCCGGGTTTCAGCGCCGAATCGGGGCACTCACAGGAGATATGCCCGCAGGAAGGCGTGAAACTGATACAGCACAACACGGATTTCTACGTGCGGGACCTGAAGCCGAATGGGATGTACCTGGACACGATCGGCGGCCTGCCGCTGGTGGAGTGCTACGACCCGAGGCATCCACTTACGCGCACCGGAACGCGCGAGCAAAGGCTGAACATTATGCAGGTAGCCACCAACGCAAAGCTGGTTCTTGGAGCGGAAGGCACTCCCCAGGATTGGAACCTCGCTCAGGTGTCATTCTACGATGAGCACCCCATTCGGTTGGGCATTGATGTGCCGCTGTACGGCCTCGTGTACCACGAGTGCGCCATGCTTTACTGGCAGCACGGCGAACCGTACAACTACGGCCTGGACAACTACGGATATCCGCGGGGGCCGTGGCCGGCCAAGTTTTTGCGCAGTCTGCTCTATGGCGATCAGTCGAGTTGGACCGTGTCGGACAGCGCGTATTATGCCTGGCGAGGGACGTTCAAGGCCATCAATGACGTACTCGCGCCGCATCAGCGCAGGTTGGCACACGAGGAGCTCCTGAACCACCAGATCCTCACGCCCGACCTTCTGGTGCAGCGCACGGTCTTCTCCTCAGGCGTGGAGGTGACGGTGAATTACGGAGAGTTCCCCTTCAAGCTCGAGGACGCGACGGAGCTGCCCGCGTATGGTTACCGGGTCAAGGACACGGCGCCGGGCGGGCACGCGCTCTCCGGCCGGGTCAATATCGGAGTTGTTTCGGGAAAGTAGGCGCTTTCGTCCGGACCAGGCAGGATTGAGAACTTCCTCCGCGACCGCCTGCGAGGCGCTTGAGATCGCCGCCGCCCTGGCGAGTTTCCGTCTGGCGGACGGCCACCCTTGGTGAGGCTGTCCTTAACGCCGTCAACATCGACTGCGACACCGAGCGCAAAGCCTACCTTGCAGGCGGTCTCGCCGGCGCGATGCGACGCCTGGACCCCTGCATAAGGGCGGCCCTCGGCCGGAGGAAGCGATCCTCTCCAAAACTCGGGCTGCCAGAGTACGTCTGTTCTGCCTCGGATGGCGGTTCGGTTGATAACGGGCGGAAATTAGTATATTAAATCGAAGGTTCTATGTGCCAATTCTCTCGACGCCGGCTTCTGCCGGCGCTGTTTCTGCTGATCGGCGCGAACGCATGGTGCGCCGCGACGGTGTTCAATGTCTTGGATTACGGCGCGCGCAACGATGGTTCCGCGCCCGCCACGGAAGCGATTCGCTCCGCGATCCAGGCGGCCAAAGCCGCGGGCGGGGGAACGGTGTACTTTCCCGCTGGAAATTATGTCACTGGCCCCATCGAACTGGTGAGCAACCTGGTGCTCCACATCGGCGCGGGGGCGACGCTCCGCTTCCCGGCCGCCCGGCTTCCGTTCACGAGAGGGAGGATGCAGGGTATCGAATGCCTCACGGCCGTGCCGCTGATCGGCGGGCGAGACCTGGAAAACGTCTCCATCACGGGCCGGGGTGTGATCACCACCGACAACGCCGAGTGGACCAAGCTCATGGGCGCCCCGGAGCCGAGGACCGCGACTTATGGCGGGTCGGCCTTTGGGCCGGAGTGGAATCGCCTCAGGGAATTGCTGGAACTGAAGACGCCCCAGCCGGAGGAGGTGTACCAGAAGGTTGCGCCGTTCATCCGGCCCGCGTTCATCCGCACCATGGAAAGCAAGAATATTCTGATCGAGGGCATTTGCATTGTGGGCGCGCCGTGTTGGACGATCCACATCCTGTACTCGCAGGACGCAGTCATTCGCGATGTCAGCGTGGAAACGGACCCAGGGGCATTCACCGGCGCCATCTACATTGATTCCAGCCGGAACGTGCGGATTTCCAACTGCAATCTCGACGCCGGCGACGACGCCATCACCCTCAAAGCCGGGAAGGACGCCGACGGGCGGCGGGTCAACCGGCCGACCGAGAACGTGTCCATCACCAATTGCGTGGTGCACCACGGGTCCAGCGGGGTTGCGTTGGGCAGCGAAACTTCGGGAAGCATTCGCAACGTGGTGGCGAGTAACATCATCTGCCAGGGGACCCGGACGGGCATAGACATCAAAAGTCAGCGCGGACGCGGCGGAGTGGTCGAAAATATCCTATTTGACAATTGGACGATGGACGACATTGGCAGGGCCATCAATGTTTCACAGTACTATCAAATGCAGGGCGAAGTGCCTCCGCCCCCAGAACCTCTTTCGTCGCGGACACCGGTCTTTCGCAACATCGTCATGAGCAACATGGTCATCAACCGCTCCCAGAACGGGACTCTCGCCGCCAGGCGCCCGGTTACTCCTGGCGCCAGCCCACCGCCGCAGATGGCGACCATCAACATAGCGGGGCTGGAGGAGGCGCCGATAACGGGGCTGCGAATCGGCAACGTGGTGGCGTCGGGCATGGGTGGGTTGAAAGCATACAACACGGCAGGGCTGGAATTGCATAACGTACAGATGAATGCGGATGTCGGGCCGGCCTTCCAAGTGCGGGATTCGAACGATTTGGATTTGGACGGTGTTTCCACACGGGAGCTGCTGCCGGAAATGCCGGTGGTACGGCTGGACCGCTGCCCCGGAGCCGTTGTGCGGGGGAGCAGGGCGGTTGCGGGTACGGGTACTTTTCTCTCTGTCCCTCCGGGCGAGTTGAAGAGCGTGGTGCTCGAAGGGAACGCACTAGGCAGCGCGCGGAAGGCGGCGGAAGAGTCGGCGACGGACTTCTGGCAGGCGCCACCCGCGCCCGCGGCGAAGAAGAAGTGAGTCAGTCTTGATCGGAGATTCCATGTGCCAGTTCTTTGGAAGCCGGCTTCTGCCGGCGTTATTCTTTCTGAGCGGCGCCAACGCGTGGAGCGCCGGCCCGTTCTTCAACGTTCTGGACTACGGCGCGCACAACGATGGTTCGGCGCCCGCGACCGAGGCCATCCGCTCCGCCATCCAGGCGGCCAAATCCGCGGGCGGGGGAACCGTGTACGTTCCCGCGGGAACATATGTCAGCGGGCCGATTGAACTGGTGAGCAACCTGGTGCTGCATATCGACGCGGGGGCCACGCTGCGGTTCCCGGCCACCCGGCTTCCGTTCACGAGAGGGCGGGAGCAGGGCATCGAGTGCATTACGCCGGTGCCTCTGATCGGCGGGAGGAACCTGGAGAACGTCACCATCACGGGCCGCGGTGTGCTCACCACGGACAACGCAGAGTGGCTCAAGCTCATGAGCCGGCAGAGGGCCTCCGCCGCCGATCCCGGCTCCGCCTTTGGGACCGCATGGGAGCACCTTCTGCAATTGTTGGAACTAAGGAAACCCATACCCGAGGAGGAGTATCAAAAGGCCGCGCCGGAACTGCGGCCCTCGTTCGTCCGCACCATGGACAGCAAGAATGTTCTGATCGAAGGCATTCACTTTGTGGGATCGTCGATGTGGACGATCCACCTTCTGTACTCGGACAACGTGGTCGTCCGCGACGTCATTATCGAGACGTATCCGGGCGTGCATACCGATGGCATCGGCGTGGATTCCAGCCGGAACGTGCGAATTTCCAACTGCTATATCGACACCGGCGACGACGGCATGGTTCTCAAATCGGGGAAAGACGCCGACGGGCTGCGCGTCAACCGGCCGACCGAGAACATCTCTATCGCCAATTGCACCGTGCACCGCGCGCATGGCGCGGTCACGCTGGGCAGTGAGACCTCGGGAAGTATCCGCAACGTGGTGGCGAGCAATATCACCTGCGATGGCACCCAGATGGGCGTTCGGATCAAGAGCCGGCGCGGGCGCGGCGGAGTGGTGGAAGACCTCAGATTCGATAACTGGACCATGGAAGACGTCGGCCAGGCGATCAATGTCACAAACTACTACATAATGGAGGGCGAAGTCAGAACTTCCGAAGAGCCCGTTTCGGACCGGACGCCGGTGTTTCGCAACATCGCCATCAGCAATATGACCATCAACCGTTCGCGGGTGGCGATCAACATCGAAGGGCTGCCGGAGATGCCGATTTCGGGGCTGCGGATCAGCAACGTGATTGCGTCGGCGAAGGCCGGAATGAAAGCCAACAACACGGTGGCGCTGGAATTGCACAACGTGCAGGTGAACGCGGACGGCGGGCCGGCCTTCCTGGTGCGCGATTCGAAGGAACTGGAACTGGATGCCGTGTCCACGCGCAAGCCGTTGCCGGGAGCGCCCGTGATCCGGCTGGATCACTGCCCCGGCGCCATCGTGCGGGGGAGCAAGGCGTTTGCGGGCACGGGCACGTTCCTCTCGGTGGGACCGGGCGAGATGAAAAGCGTCGTGAGCGAGGGGAACACGCTCGGCAACGCACGCAAAGCGACCGAGGAAGCGACAACAAACTTCTGGCAGGCGTCCGAGCCCGCCACGGAGGGGGAAAGGAACTAGGGCCCTTGGCAGGGCGGCATTGCGCCTCTGGCGCAGCAGCCCTGTCCCGTGAACGCAGTCAACGGTCAACCATCGTTGATTGGAGAGGCTTCGAAGGGAGGGATAATAATCTCATGCTTAAGTTTGCAGCGAATCTTTCGATGATGTTTAACGAGGCGCCGTTCCTCGACCGGTTTTCCGCGGCGGCGGACGCCGGCTTCCAAGGAGTGGAATATCTGTTTCCATACGAGTTCCCGGCGGACGCCATCGCAGAGCGGCTTCGCAACCACCACCTCGAGAACGTTGTTTTCAATCTCGCTCCGGGCAATTGGGGCGCGGGTGAGCGAGGCATCACTTGTATCCCCGGACGCGAATCCGAGTTCCAGCGGAGTGTCGAGACGGCCCTCTCGTACGCCACCCGGCTGAAGACCAGCCGCGTGCACGCCATGGCGGGAATCGTTCCCGCGGGGGCGGATCCGGCTGCCGTTGAAGCTGCCTACATCGGGAATTTGCGGTACGCCGCCGGAAAGCTCGCCGCGCACGGCATCACGCTTCTGATCGAGGCCATCAACACACGGGATATGCCCGGCTTCTACCTCAAGACGCAGGCCCAGTCTTACGCCGTCTGTGCCGCGGTCGACGCCCCCAACATCAGGATACAGATGGATCTCTACCATATGCAGATCATGGAGGGGGATCTCACCATGAAATTGCGAAAGTACGCGCCGCTCTGCGGACACATACAGGTGGCCGGCGTGCCGGACCGGCATGAGCCGGATGGCGGCGAAGTCGATTACGCGTATCTGTTCGGCGTTTTGGAGGACTTGGGCTACGACGGATGGATTGGCTGCGAGTACCGTCCGGCCGGGAAGACCGTCGACGGGCTGGGGTGGTTCCGCCAGGCCACGAAGTAGGCGCCAACATGCGATTACGGCCGGCCACGGTGAGCTGTGGCCTGCTTTGTGCGATCGCGGTCCCGGCGGCCATCGCGCAGTGGGGTGACCTTCAGTCGAAGAACCCTCCGGGAATCGATCTCTCGCTGCGATTAACGGAACCACACAGCTACGGCGAGGGTGAGCTGATTCCCGCTGAGATCAGGTTTCCCGGGCGGAGTCCCGCGCCTGTGCAACAGCCGCCGCGGGAAACTTGGCAATTCGCCGGCTTCCTGCTCGATCCCGCCGGAAGTTGCGGTTCCGTGGCTTCGCCTTGTTTTCCGTCGATGATTCTGGGGTTCGACCAGTCCGAACCCACGTTGCGTCTCGGGGAGACATCCGACCCAGTCGTGGTTTCCCTGAACAACTACCTCCCTCGGTTGCGGCCGGGGCGCTACCGGGCAGCGGTGTTGCTGCGCAAGCAGGTGATGACCTACCGGGGACCCATGTCCACCACCTACGGATACGCGGAGCCGCCGCAATTTTCCGTCTCCAACGCCGTGGAGATTGAGGTGACAGCCGCAACCGACGCGTGGGTGAAGCAGACCATCGCGAGCAGCGCCGCGATTCTGAGCGGCCCTCCGGCGAACAACCGCGAGACATACGAAAAGCGGAGGGTGGCCGCGGAACAACTGCGGTTTCTGGATGTGCCCGCCGCATGGAGCGCGTCGCTCGCGAGCTTGCCCTCGGAGGAAAACACCCTGCTGAAAGGATTCGCGGCGACCCGCGAGCCGGCGCGGGTTTGTGAGTTGATGCAGGCGGCAATCCCGGCGCCGGCGCAGGCCGTGTCTTCCTATTATCTGAATGCCATGGCCCAAACTTGTGCGCGAGCGAACCTGCCTGCCGCTCCGCCCTATACACCGCCGCCGCCGGGTAAGAAGCCGCCGGAGCCGACCGCCGAACAAATGGAGTACGGGCGCCGGCACCAGGAATATGAGCAAGGCGTCATCGAAAAGGCAAACGCCAGCCTGGCTGCGAACCTGACTCGAAAACAGGGTGAGGCGAAAGCCGTCGCGTTTCAAACCCTGATGGAACGCGTGCAGCAGATTCGCGCCAACGAGCGGGGGAAACCGTTGCCGGCCTGGCTTCCGGCCGTGAAGGAGGAATTCACGAAATCGTACGCGAAGCTCGAAGGCTGGCCGCAGCGCCAGTTGCTCGGACTGTACGCGAGCGCCTTACGGTCGCCGGACATGGTCCCGCTGCTCGAATCGGCGCTGGATGGCTGGAAGCCCGGCGACTACTACGAGGCCCCGCGCGAGGCGCTGCAGAATCTGTATGCCATCGATCCGGCGCGAGCGCCAGCGCGAATCGTGGCGGAGCTGGCCAGGGAGAAGACGTGGTTGGATTCGGCCCAGCTCGAACTGCTGCCGGCGAGTGCCGCGCGGATCGCCGACAACGCGTTGATCGACGCGCTCGCCGCCGCACAGCGCTCCGGCGGTTGGAATTCACAACTGAGGATGACGGCGCTGGCGAAGTATGCCAGTCCCAAGGCATTGCCGCGCATCCAGGCCATCTATGAGTCGCAGCAGGACCCGTGCCAGCCGGAGCTGATGGCGTACTTTGTGCGCGTCGACCCGGCCTACGCCGGCCGGGTGTTTCACAGCCACCCGTGGGACATGCACGGGGCACCGCCTCCCTGTGCGGCGCGGTATTTCGAGCGCACGCCACAAATCGCCATGGGGCCGGTGCTGGAGCAGTATATGACGGCGTACCTGATGCATGGTGACGTGCTTCTGAAAAAGACCGCGGCGCAGTCGTTGGGGCGGTTCGGGTCACCCGCGGCGGCTGGGCCGCTGTGGGATGCCTTCCGCTATTTCCATGATTACTGGAAAGGGAAGCCGACGGAGTTGGCCCAGAATAACGAAGGGGTCTTCCTGGAGGTCGAGCTGCGGAACGCGATCGCGCGTGGAAGGCATTGGCTCGCCGCCGAAACCGATCTGCGGACCATCGAATCCCTGTGCGTCTCGGAACGGTGCCTGTTCGAGACCCAGCAGGACCTTCGCGCCTGGCAAAGGCCCCTGAGAATCGAGGTTCGTAGCGAGCCGGGCGGAATTCGCGGACAGGTGGCGCAGTACTACGGGATCGGATCGGTGGAAGCGCTGGAGGAAAAAGTGGGCCAGTTTCCGAAAGGGACTCAGTTTGTGTTGACCGCCATCGGCGGCGACGACGACGGGTTTACCGCCCGCATTCGAAAATATGCCGCTGCCCACGGTCTGACCGTCGTTGCGCGATGACAGAGCCTAATTCCTCGCTACCAGATCGGTCTCGACATGGCCGGAGAACGAGTGCCCGCCCGACGCCGCGTCTTTCACCCGGTAGCCATAGTCGGCCGGCTGCTGTGCCGCCATTCCCCAACACATCAGAATCAGGCAAACACTTCGCATGGGATCTTGATCGCATCTGGCGTCTCCGGTGTCAAGTTCTCCCCCCGGTGGCCGCGGGGGCTCTTTTGAGGCGAACAAACCGGGCCGTACCCTCGTATGCTATGGAGTAGCGATCCGGGAGGCAACAGAATGTTTTGCGATCGTTGTGGAACCGCGTTGCAGGAGTTTCGGCGTTTCTGTCCGAGGTGCGGCAAAGGTGTGGGCCCCGTGCCGCTGATGCCGGTGGAGAGCCGGATTGCCGGCCACGTGCGTCTGTTGGGGATTTTCTGGCTGGCTATTTCCGCGTTTCGCCTGCTTCCAGGCTTGGCCCTGGTGTCGATTTTCCGGTACGGGATACCGTTCTTTACACCGGGTGTTCCAGGCTTTGTGCACGGCTTGATGCGGGGTTTGGGCGGACTGTTGCTGGTGGGCGCCGTACTCGGCATTGTGGCGGGTTGGGGGTTGCTGGAACGGCAACCCTGGGCGCGCACGCTGGCCATTGTTCTGGGCTGCTTCAGTCTGCTGGACATGCCGTTCGGCACGGCGCTCGGCGTCTACACGCTGTGGGTCCTGCTGCCGGCCAAATCGGAAGAGGAATACCGTCACATAGCGCGGGCGGCGTAGATCCGAGGCGCGCCGCCTACTGCTTCTCGAAAACCAGCTTCTGCTCGCCCTCGCCCATGCTGCTCTTGATGAGCCGGACGATGGTCAGCGTCTTACCGTCGTCCGAGAGCGTCCACTTGTCCTGCATGCTGAATTCGTTATCTCCGAACGTCCCCTTGGCGTCGATCAAGAGCGTGTCGCCCTCCCACTTCAAGGTGCTCTTCACGGGATTGCCGAAGATATCGTTCGAGCACTCCTTGCCGTCCGTGGTGTAGTTCGAATCGAATTCGAAATCGCCTCTCTCGCCGGACTGCTTGACGTGGCTCGCGAGCTTCGGATCTTCGTGGGTAATCTTGTTCGTCATGCCGGTCGGCGCCGGCATCTGGCCGAAGCTGCTCTTGGAAACGTTCAGCTTCCAATCGCCGCTGAAGTTGGGCTTGGCGAGCGCGGGCAGGGCCGCCAGCGCCAGCACTGCGAGTACTACTAGACCATGTTTGAATGTCATATCGGCAACTCCTTAACTTGGCCGGAGCGGTCTTCCTGCGCCCCTACTGGTACTCCTTCTGCTTCGCCTGGTAGAACTCCTGCATCACGTAGAAGGCCTTTTTCTTGCCGCCACGCACGGAAACCAGGCCCTTGCGGTTGAAGAAGTCCTGGATGTCCGGCAGGGTGCGGCGGGGGCTGCGGAAGTCCATCAGCACCCACGGCGATGTGCCGCGCAGGAACGGAATGCGGCGCAGCATCCCGACCTGATGCCGGAACACGTTTTCCTGATATTCTTCGGTCCACCTGGTGAGCGGGTCGCCATGCAGCCCGTAGAGCGCGTCCGCGCCGAATTCGCTCATGATCAGAGGCTTGGTGTAGATGGTCTTATAATCCATGTGGTCGGCCTTATCCGGCAAACCGTCGTACCAGCCGAGGTACTCATTGCAGCCTAGCACATCGAGGTCGGCTCCCAGCGGATCGTCGAGCAAATCGGTGTTGCCTTCGGCCGCGCCGCCATCGTTGTGATGCAGCAAGGCGGCGGTGACCAGGCGCGTCGGGTCCAGAGCGCGGACCTGCCCGGCCAGCTTCCTGAGAAACGCCGTGCGCGCCTCGCCGACCGGCGTCTCATTGGCCACCGACCACAGCACAATCGAGGCGCGGTTCTTATCCCGCGCGATGCTCTCCGCCAGTTGATTGCTGGCGTTGGCGAACGTCTCCGGGTTTTCCCACAGGATGGTCCAATACACCGGGGTTTCCGACCACACCATCAGGCCCAGCCGGTCGGCTTCCCGCACCATGTTCTCGTTGTGCGGGTAGTGCGCCAGCCGGACGAAGTTGCAGCCCATCTCCTTGGCCCAGCCCAGCAGCGTGCGCGCATCCTCCGGGCTGTAGGCCCGGCCGGCCCGAAACGGCGCTTCCTCGTGAATCGAGACGCCTCGCAGGAACACCGATTTGCCGTTCAGCAGGATGTCGGTCCCCTTGGTCTCGATGGTGCGGAACCCGATGCGGTCGCGCACTGAGTCGGTGTCCGACGCGATGGTCACCTCGTACAGCTTGGGGTTTTCCGGCGACCATAGCGTCAGTTTGGCCGGAACGCTCAGGGCGGCGTAACCGTTGGCGTCGGTCGAGACGGATGCCGACACCCCCGCCTCGGGAATGCGGATGGCCACCTGCTGCCGCAGTCTCGGGCCGTTGAGTTTGACCCAGCCGGCGATGCTGTCCGCCGAGCCTTTCTTCAGTTGCACGAAGTAGTCGTCGATGAACGTCTCCGGCACTTCCACCAGCAAGACGCCGCGCGTCAACCCGCCGTAATTCCACCAGTCCGTGTTGAGGGTGGGCACCGCCTCGCGGTGACGCTTGTTGTCTACCTTGACCACCACGGAATTGCCTTTCTCGCGCGTTTTGCCGGTGATCTCGAAGGCGAACGGCGTGAATCCGCCCGTGTGCGAGCCGAGCTTTTCGCCGTTCAGGTAAACGATGGCTTCGTAGTTGGCGGCGCCGAAATAGAGGAACAGGCGCGTGGCGGGCTTGCTCCCATAGTCGAAAGTCTTCCGGTACCAGACGGTGCCCTCGTAGAAGAAGAGATTTTCGCGTTGCGTGTTCCAATCGCCCGGCACGTCGAGCTGTCCCGAAGTATCGAAGTCGTATTCGACGCGATCGCTCTTGTCCTTTGGCTTGGCGTCGAGGAAATAGCCGTCCGTGGCGGGTTGCAGGCGGAAATTGTAATACCCGTTCTCGTACGGATCGACGATGGCGCGCCACTTCCCGTTCAAACTGGTGGTCCGGCGCGCTTCGACGTTCACGATCCGGCTGGGCGATTGCGCCTCGAGGGGCGCACAGATCGCCAACACAGCCAGAACTGTAAGATGTGTTCTCATACTGCCTCCAATTGTCGCCCATCCGAGCGGTTCCGCGGTACGGGCGCCAACTGGAGCGCGGGGTCGAGAGGTGGGGCAGGCGGCGCCGCCCGCCTCTCTTACTTCGCGGAGTGCCCTACGGAACTACGACCGTCTTCTCGCTCTCAATCTGAACCGTCCTGACAAACGCGCTCCCACCAGCCACGGGGTCGATTCTAACGGTGTACTGTCCAGGAGGCACCATCAGGCCCTGTTCGCAGCCGTTGAACTCGCCCGTGTGGCCGTAATACCTGTCATTGAGGTAGACCGCGTCAAACTTGCTGGCGGTCACGGTTGTTTTCAGCGTTCCCAGCGGCTTCTTCGGGGGTGGCAGCGGCTTTAACGTCTGGGCCACAACCACGGTCTTGCCTGCCTCGAGGTTCACCGTGGTGGTGAACTCCTCGTAGCGCGGGTCCACCAGCTTGACTTCGTGCTTTCCCGGTGGCAGCGCGTACTTTCGGGCGATCTTGAAATTGGCCGCCGGCCCCACGTACTTGCCGTCCACAAAAACGCCGGCCCGTCCGGGATCGACCTTGGTTTTCAGGTACGCATCACCTGGCTTGCCGATGAGGGTGCCGCCGGCAAGCAGCAATGCGACGACAGTGCAGATGCCCCTGCACGCGGGCTTTACCAAGCTTCTCGATTGGATTGCCATCTTAAATCCTCCGGGTCCTCTGTGTTTACGTCAATATTAGTATACATCCTTGCTTCGTGGCCGCTGAAGCGGGCCGCATCACAGGCGACCCCACTCGGCAGCCGTAACCCCGCGGCCGAGGATGGCTTCCACTTCGGCCATCATCATTCGCACCTGGTCGACGGAGTATTCGGTGTTGGATGGGATGGCGAGTCTATGCCTCTCATAGATCATGAAGGAATGTCTGGTTCCAGGCAGAGGACCGTCGAAACCGGGCGCCCGCAGCCGGCGAATGAAATCGCGGCGCTTACAGGGTGTCCACCGGCTCATGAACCGGCTCCCGGTTGAGATCGATGCCGGCGATCACGGGCAGCGCGTGGGCCAGCTTCATCCCCAGAAGTACCCAATCTTCCAAGGTGGAGCGTAGATCCTCGGAACACTCACACAGGGATGCGGCGAATGCGACCACACCGGGACAGGATGGAATCCGCCCGCCGTACGTGCCGTCAGCGAGTTTGTCATACACCGCCTGAGCCATCGCCCTGTCAAGGTATTCGGTCAGAATGTACATCGCGAAGCCGCTTCCTCATTGAGTATATCCCAGCCGGCAAAGCCCCAGGGCGTCTGTCGATGCCGGGTGGCTGCATTGGGTGCCGCCCAACCGCACCGCCTCCGCCGCCCCAAGCGCCATCTCCATGGTTCCGGCCCTGCCTCCTATGTTTCAATAGGAAGGGAGCGCCCAGATGACTCGGGAAGAGGCCATTGCGGAGATCACACGGCGGTTGGTGGAGGCTTGCCAGCCGGTTCGCGTCTACTTGTTCGGATCGGCGGCGCGCGGTGAGGAGGGTCCCGACAGCGATTTGGACTTTCTCGTTGTGGTTCCCGACGACGCCGCCGAAGACGTGATCCGCGCCGGACGCCTGTACCAGGCGATCCGCGGTATCGGCTGTGCCGTAGACATCATTCCGTGGCGGAAGACCGACTTCGAGGGGAGGGCGGCCTACGTGGTCGCATCGCTGCCTGCCACCGTGGTACGCGAGGGGAGGCTCCTGTATGACGCCGAACGAGTGGTTGCTTGACGAAACTCGCAGATGGATCGAACGCGCGCAGGGCGACTTCCGGGCGGCGGAGATTTGCGCAGCCGAACTGCCGGCCCCGGCGCTTTTCCATTGCCAGCAGGCCGCGGAGAAGTACCTGAAGGCCTACTTGACTTGGAACCAAAAGGTCTTCCGGAAAACCCACGAGCTGCGGGAACTGGCCGCGGCGTGCGCCCTGATTGACCCGGCCTTGGAATCGATTCTCGCCCCCGCGGAGACTCTATCGAAGTACGCCTGGCAATTCCGGTACCCGGGCGCGCCTTACGAGCCGGACGCCCAGGAAGCAGCGGCGGGCCGTACTCTCGCGGAACAGGTAAGAGCGGCCATCGTAAGCCGGTTACCGCCCGCCGCGTTGAGTTGAGGCGCTGGCGCAACTGAACGGCGGCTTGAAGCCCTTGGTCAGGTAACGGTTTCAGCCCAGGGCTGCCAAATCGGCCAGTGTCGCTGGCCTGAGTGCCTCGAAAGCGCCCTGCGGGACCTTGCGGTACCGCCAGGTTACCCCAGTCAATGAGGTGGCGTTCTCACACCATTCGGTGGCTGCGCGATCTTTGAAGACGACCTCCGTTGATTCCTGGCCCTTTGTCTCCAGTAGCCAGTGGGTGCCATCCGCGCCCACAGCCGCGCTCGGGCTGTCGATGGCGCCGGAGGTGTTCGAACTGCGATAACCTCGGAGAAGCGGCGGCAGATCAAGCCATGCAAGTTCAGCTCACAAGACAGGAAGCGATCGAAGAGATAACGCGGCGGCTGGTGGAGTTCTACAGCCCGGTCCGGATCTACCTGTTCGGCTCGGAGGCGCGGGGAGACTCCGGGCCGGACAGCGATTTGGATTTCCTGGTCGTGGTGCCTGACGACGCCCCCGAAGAAAAACTGCGTCCGGGCGCGGCGCGAAGAGCGGTCCGGGGCACCGGGTTCGCCAAGGACATCGTGCCGTGGCGCAGGACCGATTTCGAGGAGCGGGCGGCTTGGGTCGTGGCATCCCTGCCGGCGACCGTCGTGCGCGAAGGGAGGCTGCTCTATGAAGCTCGGTGACGCCCGCGCCAGGGAAACGCGCGAATGGCTCGCCAAGGCTGCGGAGGACCTCGCCTCGGCCCGCGACCTGATCGGCACCGGCCATTTCGGCAACGCGCTCTTTTTTTGCCAGCAGGCCGCCGAGAAGAGCCTCAAGGCCTTCCTCACGTGGCACGGCCGGGTGTTCCAGCGCACGCACGACCTCGAGCAAGTGGGCGAGGCCTGCTGCGCGATTGATGGTACGCTGGCTACGCTCGTGGAACAGGCCGACGTTCTTTCGGATTACGCATGGAAGCTGCGCTACCCCGGAACGCCCTATACGCCGGAACGGGAAGAGGCCGAGGCCATGCTCGGCCTTGCCGGCCGTGTTTTCCTGGAGGTCCAGTCGCGGCTTCCGTTGGAAGCCAGGACTGCCAAAGACCATGGCCAGCATCAGTCATGAACGCGCCGGAAGCATCTGAATTGAAATGAAGGTTGCAGAGGAGCTTTTCGAATACTTCCCCGACCCTAAGGCGAGGTACGGTTCATCGGAAAGCGGGGCTTGAGGATAATGGGACAGGTTATGATCAGACTGGAAGTGATCGAAGAAATGACGCGGCGGCTGGTCGAGTTTTACCGGCCGGTCCGCATATACCTCTTCGGCTCCGAAGCTCGCGGTGAAGCGGGTCCCGACAGCGATTTGGATTTCCTGGTCGTGGTGCGTGACGATACGCCCGAACCGGTGATGCGCACGAGTGCGGGGTATTCGCGTCTCTCAGGACTCGGTATGCCGAAGGACGTGATACCGTGGCGGCAGAGCGATTTCGAAGCCCGAGCGGCCTATGTCAGGGCATCGCTACCGGCGACGGTAGTCCGCGAGGGGAGGCTGCTGTATGAGTCCGAAGAGCCGATCGGCCCAGACACCGCCGCCAAGTTGGACGCGGCGAGAGCCGAGGGCGGCCGGCCTGTGTCCCTTGAGGAAGTCAAGCGCCGCTACGGCTTATAATGCGGACGAGACCTTTCGGATCTCCGTGGTGTCGCAGCCAGAGCCGCTACAAATTCAGCGTGGCGCGTAGCGCGGAATCGACTTGGTCCATGACCGGGCACACGCCGACCGTTCGGATGATCGCATCCGTACTCACCGTTTGAAGGGTATCGCAAACGATCACGCTATCGACCAGCAGCCTCATTTTGGATCCCGCTTCGCTGTCACGAAGAACCCGGACACGCGTGGGTCCTGTCCGGTTCAGGTTGGAGGTAATCAGGGCGAGCACAGTCTGAGCCAGACCAGTAACGACATGCTCTGCTTGGACGACCAGGGCGGGACGCTTCTTAAAGCTCCTGAGATCGGAGTTCGGGTAGGCGACCAGAACCACCGCTCCGCGGGGGAAGCTCAAAGCCTGTCGTACTCCTCCATGCCCGGCGCGTTCCAATCTTCGTCGAAAGCCCGAAGCGAAGCGCGGACCCGAGCCGCCTTTTCACGGGACCAGCCTAACTCCGATACGGGATGGTCCCGGACCGGCACAGCTTCGCCACCCCGGCTGCCTGCATCGCGATGCGGCGCAGTTTCGCCCGAGGTCCGCCGAACTCTGTTCTTGCTCGTGCTACCCATCCACAACCTGCTCATCACAAGTCTATCACCCCTGCCCCAGTCTCACCCCCTCCGCCACCGCCGCCGCCATCTCCGCCGTTCCCGCCTCGCCTCCCATGTCGTAGGTCCGCACCGCGCCGCGCTCGATGACATTCTCCACCGCCCTCTCAATATTGCTGGCAATCCGCGTCTCCCCCAGCCATTCCACCATCATCTTCGCCGCCAGGATGGTGGCCAGCGGGTTCACCTTGTTCAGGCCGGCGTACTTGGGCGCGGAGCCGTGCGTGGGCTCGAAAACGGCGTACCTTTCGCCAATGTTGCCGCTGTACGCGAAGCCCATGCCGCCCACCAACTGCGCGCACAGGTCCGACAGGATATCGCCAAACAGGTTGGTGGTGACAATCACGTCGTAATTCCGCGGGTTCTTGAGCAGCCACATGCCCATGGCGTCCACGTTGGCGGTATCGAACTGGATCGCGGGGTAGCGCGCGGCCACCTCCTGGGCGGCTTCCAGAAAAACGCCGCAGGTGGCGCGCAGCACGTTGGCCTTGTGCACCGCCGTCACCTTGCGACGCCCGTGCTTCACGGCGTACTGGAACGCCGCTTCCACGATTCGCCGCGACGCCTCGCGCGTCACGCTGCGGATGGAAATAGCGGCGTCCGCCGGGATTCGCTGCATCGCCGGCTCGGCGCGGAACGTCTCCGGGACTTGGGGGAATTCCACCCCGATGTACATGCCCTCGGTGTTCTCGCGGAACACCACCAGATCGATGTCTTCCCGGTAGTTGAGCGGGTTGCCGCGGAACGCCCGGCAGGGGCGCAGGCAGATGTAGAGGTCCAGCACCTGCCGCATCCGGACAATCGGGCTGCGGTATGTCAGCCCCTTGCCCTGAAGCTCCGGCGCCAGTTCCCGCGCGGCTTCCGCCACGGGCTTCGAAGTGATGGCGCCGAAAAGGGCGCAGTCGGTCGAGCGCAGCAACTCCAGCGTGCGTGGGGGCAGGGCATCGCCCTCCTTCCGCCAGAATTCCCATCCGATATCGCCGTCCAGGTACTCGGCCTGGAAGCCGGCCGCATCCAGCACCAACCGGGCGGCGTCGCACACTTCCTTGCCGACGCCGTCCCCCGGCAACCAGGCAACACGGTACTTGCGCATGTGAGGTCCTTTCTCGAGCCTCGGCCCGCTTAGACTCTAAACGCGCCCGCAAGCGGGCGTTGGCAGGCGGCACCGCCTGCCCCACCTACGCCGCGTACTTCCGCTTGAGGTACGGAATCAGCCCGCCGGCCGCGATCAACTCCACCGCGCGCGGGTCCAGCGCCGCCGCTTCCACCACGCGGCCCTGCGTCACGTTACGGATCTCGCCCGCCACCAGGTCGATCTCCAGCTCATCGCCCGCCACACACGCCCGGCTCGCCTCGGGAGACACCACCGCGGGCAAGCCGAGGTTGATGGCGTTGCGGAAGAAAATGCGGGCGAACGACCCCGCAATCACCGCGCCCGCACCGGCGAACTTCAGCGCGGCGGCCGCCTGTTCCCGGCTCGAGCCGCAGCCGAAGTTCCACCCCGCCACGATGAAATCGCCGGCTTCGAGGCTCAACCGAATCTCCGCGAAAGCCAGCTCGAAAAGGTGCTCGGCGGTCTGCTCGCGGTCCGTGATGTTCAGATAACGGCCGGGATAAATCATATCGGTGTCGATGTTGTCGCCCAGCACGGCCCGCACCCGGCCGCGAAGCTTCAGACTTCCGTCGGACATGGAGGACCCTCCTTGACGATGGATTCCGGATGCGCCAGCTTGCCCGCAATGGCGGACGCCGCCACCACCGCCGGGCTGGCCAGGTAAACCAGCGAGTCTTTGCTGCCCATCCGCCCCAGAAAATTGCGGTTGGTGGAAGAGACGCACGTTTCGCCGGCGGCCAGAATCCCCTGATGCACTCCTACACACGGGCCGCAGCCCGGCGGATCGATGATGGCGCCGGCCGCCACCAGCGTCTCCAGGTAGCCCAGCCGCATGGCCTCGCGGTAAATCTGCTGCGACGCCGGAATCACCACCAGCCGCGTGCGCGGGTCGACGGCGCGCCCAGCGACGATGTGCGCCGCCACCTCCAGGTCCTCCAGCCGTCCGTTGGTGCAGGAGCCCAGCACGGCTTGCTCCACCGGCACCTCCCCCAGCGCCGACAACGGCTGCACGTGGTCCACCGCGTGCGGGCACGCGATCTGCGGCTCCACAATATCTTCCCCGGCGTCCACCGGTATGACACGCTCGTAGCGGGCGTCCGCGTCGGGCGCGATCATCTCCAGCTTCTCCGGCACGCGCGGGCGCAGATAGTCCAGCAGAATCTCGTCAACGGGGGTGAACGCCACCTTGGCGCCCATTTCCATGGCGAGATTGGCCAGCACCATGCGCGATGCCACCGTCATGCGCCGGATGGCGGGTCCGTCGAACTCCACCGCGCGATAATCGGCGCCATCCGCCCCCAGCTTGCCGATGATGTAGAGAATCAGGTCCTTGGCGGAAATCCACGGACGGAACTCGCCTTTCACTGCGATGCGCAGCGTGGATGGCACCTTGAACCACAGCGCGCCCTCCGCCCATACTCCCGCCATTTCGGTGGCGCCGATGCCCGTGGCGAAGGCCCCAAACGCGCCGTGCGTGGTGGTGTGCGAATCCGTCCCCACCAGCACCATGCCGGGCCGAACGTGCCCGTTTTCCGGCAAGACCTGGTGGCAGATGCCCCCGCGCCCCACGTCGTAGAAATGCTCGATGCCCTGCGCCGCCACGAATTCGCGGACGGCTTTGTGGGTAGTGGCGGTCTTCTCCGATTCCGCCGGTATGCGGTGGTCGAAGACGATGACGATTTTGGACGGGTCCCACACGCGGGCCAGACCGATTTCGAGGAAGCTCTTGCGGACCAGGTCGGCGTTTTCGTGGCTCATGGCCAGGTCCACGCGCGCCACCACGATCTGGTCCGGCCAGACCCGCTCGCGCCCCGACGCGCGGGCCAGGATCTTTTCAGCGAGGGTCATGCCCATGGTTCTCCTTCGCCGGCAGGTACTCGCGTTCCAGCGCGCGGTATTCCGGCAGGCCGACAAACGCGGTGTACTCCTTGAAACTTGTGATCCGGTCCGTTTCCCCAGCCAGGATGCCGCTGGGGGAAGCGCGCAGGGCCTCGAAGAAATCCTTCAGCGCCTTGTGCATCACCAGGATCGAGGCCACCGGAATGCTCACCCGCGCCACCCCCATGGCGGCCAACTCGGGGATGGGAATCAGTTCCGTCTTGACCCCGGTCACCGCGTCCATCAGGTTCACCGAGAGCAGGCCGTGGATGCCGCCGACGGCCCGCTCGATATCGGCGCGCGTGCCGATGCCGTCGAGGAACGCCAGGTCGGCGCCCGCATCCAGGTACAGGTTGGCCCGGCGGATGGCTTCCTCGATCCCCAGCACCGCGTAGGAATCGGTGCGCGCATTGATGACGATGTCCGCTCCCAGGCGCTTGCGCGCATCGGCCATGGCGCGGACCTTGCCCGCCATCTCCTCGGCCGGAATTACCTGCTTGCCTTCCATGTGCCCGCAGCGCTTGGGGAATACCTGGTCCTCGATATTGACGCCCGCCACTCCCATCTCGATCAGGCGCTCGGTGATGGAGGCGGCGTTGATGGCATTACCGCCGCCCGTATCGATGTCCGCCATCACCGGGATGCGCACCGCACGGACGATGTGGCCGGTGATGTCCAGCACGTCCTTCATATCCACCAGGCCGACGTCGGGCTTCCCCAGCAGGCTGCCGGCGACGCCGAAACCACTGACCTGCACGGCTTCGAACCCGGCGCTTTCGACAATCCGGGCGCTCAGCGCGTCGTGGCACCCCGGAACCACCAGGCCCGCTCTGCGCTCTAACGCCCGCCGAAGAATCGATGCTCGATGATACATGGAAGTCGCACACCTCCCTCTGGCCTGGGCAGGCTAATGCGTGCCCCACCAGGGTGGGGCAGGCTTTAGAGGCACTTGCAAAATTCGCATCCTGCCCCCCCAAGCTCGCAAAAACAAAAAGTCTAAAAAGTGTTTTGAGTAGGGACTGATTCCGAATAGAATATTTGTGCAA
>Ga0187861_10000834_pt1 | contig 34359 bp, 28 predicted proteins | sample June2016WEW_10_1_3_FD_132986 | JGI IMG/M metagenome (GOLD analysis project Ga0187861, IMG submission 132986) | Peatland microbial communities from SPRUCE experiment site at the Marcell Experimental Forest, Minnesota, USA - June2016WEW_10_100 | ecosystem: Environmental > Terrestrial > Soil >...
AGCGCAAACTGGCTGTGGTCCTCGATCTGGCAGAAGTAGAGCGAGCGGAAGAGTTCTGGCAGGCAAACGATTTGCGCGCCGCGTTTCGCCGCCTTTTCAACAAGGGCAAGTGCTGTGTTCAGGTTCGCCCGCGGTTGCGCTGTGCACCGCATCTGAACGAGAGCGACCGAGACGCTGTTGTTCCTCGAGGCCATGTGAAAAAATACGGCGGAACCATGATGAATTTCTTGCTTTGCTGCAAGAAATTTGTTTCCCTTCGCCGAGGAGGCGAGAAAGAACCACATGCATTTTGTTCCGTCGAAGATATTTTTGACCAAAGGGGTCGGGACGCACAAGCACGAGTTGCGCAGCTTTGAACTGGCGCTGCGGGACGCAGGCATTGAGAAGTGCAATCTCGTGACCGTATCGAGCATTTTGCCGCCGCGCTGCAAGATCATCTCCCGCAAACAAGGCGAACAATTGCTGCAGCCCGGGCAGATTACGTTCGCGGTGATTGCGCGCATCTCAACCAACGAACCGCATCGGCTTATTGCGGCATCGATCGGCGTGGCGCAGCCTGCTGACGAGGATGCCTACGGTTATCTGAGCGAGTTGCACGCGTATGGCATGAACGACACCACCGCGGGCAATTTCTCCGAGGACATGGCGGCGGCGATGCTGGGGACGACACTGGGGGTGGATTTCAACGAGGATGCCGGTTGGGATGAGAAAGAGCAGGTTTTCCGGATGAGCGGCAAGATCGTGCGCACCAGCAACTGTACGCAGACGGCCGTCGGCCATCCCCAAGGGCAATACTCGACTGTTATCACGGCGGCGATTTGCCTTTTCTAAGCCCGGACGCCGTGGTTTGCCTTTCCGCAGAAAGGCATTTATTATAGGCCTGTGAAAAACGATGTTGTTGAGGTGGAGGTCAAAGGGGTGCTGCCGACGACCAACGGCTGCGCGGTTTTCGTCGGCAACGACGAGAAGACGTTTGTCATCTACGTCGACCACAGCGTGGGCGCGGCCATTACAATGTTCCTGCGCAGTACGCCGAAGGAGCGCCCCCTGACACACGACCTCATCGGCCACATTTTCACGGGATTGGGTGTGAAGGTTGAGCGCGTCGTGATCAACGACTTGAAGAACAGCACCTACTACGCGCGGCTGGTGTTGCGGTCTGAAAACGAACTCGGCAAGAAAATCCTGGAAATTGACTCGCGTCCCAGCGACTGCATTGCGCTGGCCGTCCAGCAGAAGAGCCCCATTTACGTGGCCTCCAAGGTTTTCAACGCGGTCGAAGACATGTCGGAAGTGCTCAAGCGCATGAAGCAGGAGGGCGGCGACGAGTTCACCGGCCAGGAAGAAGAAGGACAGAACGAGTAAAGCCCGGCCTGCGTTGTGGTGCGCCACCACGGTTAATTGACCCGATACACGTAAATCGAGTACCCAATCACCGCTGCGGGTTTCATGTCCAGCAACGGCTTGTAGAGGTTGCGCGCGTTGTCGGGAAAATAGAGGCCGCGCAGATTGGTGACGCTCACAGCGACGAAACCCGGCAAGCGCGGATCGCCCGTAAGTTTCTCGTCGAAAAACGGCTCGCCCGGCAAATGGGTGCAGTCGATTCTGTAGTACGCGGGGTCAGCGGTACCGAAGTAGCTCAGGTTGATGTGTCGCACGTCGTGCTCGTCCATCCAGTGCTTTAACCCCTTCAAATCCTGTCCCCAATCGAGGTTTGAATCGATGAGGTACTTGTGTCCGTTGCGGGGGCCGCCGGTGAATTGGTTGAAGAACGCGAGGTAGTGCGGGTAAATGGAGATAAATTCGCTGATGGCCAGGAGGCAGAGTGAGACAAGCAGCAGTCGAAATGACTTGCGTGGCGCGCCGTAGAATTTGTTGACTGCGCAGCCGGCCAGGAGCAGCACGAACGGGTAGATTGTCAGAATGTGCCGCGCGCCGATGTTCAATTTCGCAGTCATCGCGGCTACCAGAAACACTGCCAACGGCAGCAACGTGTAGACCGTGTCATCGAGAAAACGTCGCCACCGTATCACGCAGAGCGCCAGGCCCATAACGAACAGCAGCAGTACTGATATGGGTGTTTTGATCAGGAAGGCGAAGGGAAAGAACCACCACCAGCCTTCGATGCGATAGCTACCCGCCAAAAAGCCGCTGCGCTTCTGCGCCTTGGCTTGCCCGATGAGGAAGCCTTCGCTGTACGCATTTGGCAGCAACCGATGTTCGTCCGCCCACGCGACCGCTTTGGCAATTGTGGGTGTACGCTGGAGCGTGAGGGGATCCTTGTGGAACTCCATTCGCCACTGGGGCACAGCCGAAGGCAAATAGCGAAAATCGTAGACCGCCCAGATGGCCACCCACGCAACCACCGCGAGGACAAGAAAAACGACCAGCGCTACCGCCAGCTTTGCCAAACGTGCCGACAGTTCCGTTACGCTCCCAACGCTGGTTTTCCATGGACTGCGACGGCAGACACGGACGACCAGCAACGCCAGCACGATGGGGCCGAGCAAGACCGCCGAGAATTTGCTGATCTGCGCCAGCGTGAAGAACACAACCAACCCACAGAGGTTGCCTGCGCTCAGGCAGCGTGCTGTCCGCCACAGAAAGTACATCGTGCCAAACACGAAACACGTCACGCCGAAATCCGTCGTGACCAGCCGGGTATGCGCCAGGAGATTCGGCTCAATCGTGTACAGCCCGAGGACGATCACCGCGGGCCAGAACCCGAACAACTCGCGCGCCCAGCAGAACACGAGTACACCCAGCAACACGCCCAACAACACAATCATAAAACGGGCGGCGTACAGCAAGTGGTCGGCATCGTTGGCAATGTAGAGTGTTTCGTGACAGAAGTAGAACTGCCCCCCCAGCACCCACGCGGCGGGAGCCATCGAGTCGATCCGCCGGACATCGAACTTGATCTCATCCATCATCAGCAACGGCAACGCGGCCCACATCCGAATAAACGGCGGATGCTCGGGATCAGTGCGGTAGTCATGAAACTTGAGCGCGCTGTACCCCGCGACGACGTGTTGCGGCTCGTCCCAGGTCGCTGATTCGCGCACGTAACTGCTCACGGTCAGTGTGACGAAGATGGCGGCGAAGACGAGCAAGCTGATCACGACGCGATGCCGTTTGAGAAGGTTCATCGGAGCGGATTGTACCACCAATTGGTTTCGACCCAATAGACGTGAATCGAGTAGCCGATGACGGCGGTTGGCTCCCGCTCCAGCAGGGGCGCGTAGACTGCGCGCATCGGTTCGCCCCATCGCACGCCATGCAGGTTCTGCGCGCTCACGGCGACGTAGCCGGGCAGACGCGGCGTGGTGATGTGCGCCGCGTCGAACGAGGGCGCGCCGACCAAATGCGTGCAATGGATTCCGTAGTACGCGGGATCAGCCGTGCCGAAGTAGCTGAGATTGATCTGCTCGACATGGCGCGTGTCCATCCATTGTTTCAACGGCTTGAGGTCCTGGCCCCAGTCGAGATTCGAATCGAGCAATACGAGATGACCGTTGGCTGGCCCGCCGATGAGCCGGTTGAAGAATGCAAGGCAATGAGGATACACCGTGGCGAGTTCGATGGCGGCGAGTGCGACGGGCGCGAGGAGAAGAATGCCGCGCCACTTCGCACGCATTTCGTCCAGTGTGACTCCCGCGATGAGAAAGGCAAACGGGTAGATTGGCAGGACGTGACGCAGGCCGATGTTGAGGTGCGCGGTCATGGCGACACCGAGGAAGATCGCCGGCGGCAGCACAAGAAACGCGGCGGCGCCTTTCCACCGGGAGCGTTTCTTCACGAGAAGTGCTAAACCGCAGAACAGGAGAAACAGGACCGTCAGCGGCGTCTTGACCAGAAACGCGACGGGGAAATAATACCACCAACCCGTGCGGCTGAACTCGCCTGCGAGGTACGCGGAGCGTCGCTGCACCTTGACCTGGCTGAGGAGAAGCCCTTGGGCGTAGGTGTCCGGCAGCCACCGATGTTCGTCGAGCCAGTTCGCAACGGCGGCCACGTGGCGCGCGTGGTCGAGAAATTGCGGATTGTTGCGCAATCTTACGAGATCGGTACTTGGGGGTGTTGGCCCGTACCGAAAGCTATAAGCGGTCCACACCACCGCATACGATGTCAGCGCGAGGAGCAAGACCAGCGCCAGCACGGCCATTGTTTTCGACCGCAAGGAATGAAGTTCGTCTTCGCCGCCGAGTTGGCAACGCCATGAGCCGCCACGAAGAACACGCAGGACGAGCAAAACGAGTACGATGGGGCCCAGCAGTGACGCGGAGAACTTGGAGACTTGCGCGAGTGCAAAGAACACAGTTAATCCCGCGATGTTGCGGAAGGTGAGCACTCGCGTCGTACGCCACAGAAAATAGATCGCGCCGAAAATGAAGCACGCTACGCCGAGGTCCGTCGTCACCAAGCCCGAATGTGCCAGGATATTCGGTTCGATGCAGTATAACGCCAGAATCGTTGACGCGGTCCAGAATCCAAACAAATCCTGTGCCCAACAGAACACAAGCACACCCAGGATGACGCCGAGCACAACGGTCATGAATCGCGCGCGATAGAGCAGGCGATCGGCGTCGTTGAGCTCGTATAGAAAGTGATGACTATATCCCCAGTCGTCGCCTGTTTGCCAGGCGACGGAGTTGGTGTCGAGTTTGATGTCCGTCATGGCAAGCAATGGTGCCGCGGCCCACAGGCGCAGGAACGGTGGGTGTTCCGGGTCGACGCGGTAGTCGTGCAGCCGCAGCGCGGTGTAGCCTGCGGTCAAGTGCTGCGGTTCGTCAACGGTTGCCGACTTTTGCGTGTAACTGCCAACCGTGAGTGCGACAAAGGCGGCGGCGAACGCGCAAAGCACGATTGATGTCCGAACCCCAGCGTAATGCATGTCGGCGGATTGTAGCGGTTGATCGGAGTCGCGACCACAAGAACCGTGCATTGGGCCGACACGCTGCAGCATCGAGGATTTTACTCCGGTAAGAAGCGGTTCAATTCCGGTTTCGTCAGGGTGTGATCGAGGTAGTGGAACGTGCCATATTCCTTCGCTTCGCGCGCGGCATCGACCAGACCCGTCACGGCGGCACGATGGAATGACGCACCGAAGCTGATCCGCTTGACGCCAGCCTCAGTCAGTTCGGCCACAGTGAACGACTTGCCCTTGATTCCCACCATGAAATTGACGGGCTTGGAAACAGCGGTGCAAACGGCGCGTACCGCAGCAAGGTCGGGCAGTGCGGGAGCGAACAACACGTCGGCGCCGGCCTTTTCGAATGCGATCAGCCGTTGGATCGTGTCATCGAGATTGGCGTTCCCGTGAAGGAAATTCTCGGCTCGGGCGGTCAAGGTGAACGGGAAGGGAAGTGAGCGCGCTGCCTCCACGGCGGCGGCGATACGATCCGTTGCATGCCCGATATCGTAGAGCGGTTTGTCCTTGTTGCCCGTCGAGTCCTCGATGGAAGCGCCGACCAGCCCTGTCCGGGACGCCAAGAGGATTGTTTCCGCGACAGCGCAAGGTTCGTGGCTGAAGCCGTTCTCCAGATCGGCTGAAACGGGCAGATCGGTCGCGCTTACGATAGCACGGGCATGCGCGAGAGCTTCATCGCGGGTGATACTCCCGTCGCGCCGTCCCAGAGCGGCAGCCGAGGCGGCGCTGGAAGTCGCGAGGGCCTCAAAGCCAAGTTGGGCAAGGATTCGTGCGGAACCGATATCCCACGGATTGGGGATCAACAGCGGAGTTTTCTGCTGGTGCAACGACCGAAATCGATGCGCCTTGACTGCCTGTGTCGAAGACATGGATTGAATGATCCAACCTCCCGTGGCCAAACACCATCATCACCAGCTACAGCCCTAGGTTGTTCCCGAGGTCGGCTTTGACGTCTTTTTCGATGATGATTTCCCTGACGGTCTGACCCGACGGAATCATCGGGAGCACGTGCTCGGTGAACGGGACGATGACATCGAGGACGTACGGCTCTTTCGACTCGAGCATCCGCTTCAGCGCGGCGCGCAATTCACTCTTGCGCGTGACGCGTTCGGCGGGCACGTTGAAGCCCTTGGCGATGGCGACGTAGTCGGGATAGATCTTGTGCGGGTGTTGCGGGTCGCCGAGGTACGTGTGACCGCGGTTCGAATCGTAAAAACGGTCCTCCCACTGCACGACCATGCCAAGGTGCTGGTTGTTGATGATCACCGCCTTGGCCGCGATGCGCTCGATGTGCGCCGTGGCCAACTCCTGGATGTTCATCAGGAACGAGCCGTCGCCATCGATATCGACGACCTCTTTGTCGGGAAAGGCGACCTTCGCGCCGAGCGCGGCAGGATAGCCGTAACCCATCGAGCCGAGGCCCGCCGAGGTCAGGAATGTGCGCGGGTGCTTGAACTTGTAGTACTGGCCCGCCCACATTTGGTGCTGGCCGACGCCCGTCGTGATGATCGCTTCGCCCTTGGTCAATTCATCGAGTAACTCGATGACGTGCTGGGGCATGATGATCTCGTTGACGTCGCCCTTGAGAAATTCGCGGACGTATTGCGATTTCAAAACCTCATCGGTGACGCGGTAGCGGAAGGGGTATTGCTTCCTCCACTCGTCGATCTGCGCGTGCCACGCCTTGAACGGCTTGCCCTTGACGATCTTGTTGAGCTGCTGGAGCGCGTACTTGATGTCGCTGACAACGGGCAGATGGGCGACCTTGTTCTTGTTGATCTCGCTCGGATCGACGTCGATGTGGACAATCGTCCCGTGCTTGGCAAATTCGCTGACCTTGCCCGTGACGCGGTCGTCGAAACGGACGCCGAGCGCGAGGAGCAGGTCGGACTTGTCAACGGCGTAGTTGGCGTACACGGTGCCGTGCATGCCGAGCCAGCGCAACGACAACGGATGCTCGGCCGGAATCGCGCCGATGCCCATCAACGTGGTCGCGACGGGAATGTTGGTTTTCTCGGCGAACTCGATGAGTTCCTTGCTCGCGTTGGCCGAGAGGATGCCGCCGCCGCAATAGATCATCGGGCGCTCGCTCTTGGCGATCAATCCCGCGATCTCGTTGACGGCGATGTCGCTGATGCGCTTGTCCGGGTTGTAGCCGCGCAGGTGGATCTTGTTCGGGAACACCGGCTTGCAATTGCTCTGCTGGACATCCTTCGGAATATCGATCCAGACCGGGCCGGGCCGCCCTGTGTTCGCAATATAAAACGCCTCTTTGATGACGCGCGGGATGTCCTCGACATTCATCACGAGGTAGCTGTGCTTGACGATGGGCAGCGACAGGCCAAAGACGTCGGTTTCCTGAAACGCGCCTTTGCCGATCATGGCCCTCGGGACCTGGCCCGTGATCAAGATGAGCGGGACCGAATCCATGAACGCATCGGCGACGCCGGTGACGAGGTTCGTCGCGCCGGGGCCGCTGGTGGCGATGGCGACGCCACATTTGCCGCAGGCGCGCGCGTAACCGTCGGCGGCGAACGCGCCGCCCTGTTCATGCCGTGGCAGGATGGTCCGAATGATCTTCGAGCGGGTCAGCGCCTGGTGCAACTCCATGCTCGCGCCGCCGGGATAGGCAAATACCCTGTCCACGCCCTCGCGTTCGAGACATCTGACCACGATGTCGCACCCGCGCATGGGTGTGTTCAGTTCGGCGCCGAGTTCGACAATCGGCGATTGAGTCTTCGCGCGGCTTTTGGCCGCGGCATTTGCCTGTTGTTTGCTCATTGGAGTTTCAATTCCTTCCAAGGACACTGCTACCTTGGCAAGACGGCACTAAGTACACCAAAACGGGCCCTTCGGCAACGCAAAAGGCACTGAGAAAGGGTTCGTCTTGTGGCTTCGTTTCGGTCAAAAACCGCCCTCCCGGCGCTCTTTTCGACGCCTAAATTCCGTTTTTTTTGCTCTTTTTGCAAAACGAACCCAACTCGTTTTTTTGCTCAACCTATTCATTCCAAAACACTTCCACGGTTTTCAGTTGGGTTCGTTTGGTAAAAAACCACCTTTTTAGGAAAGACCCGTGCCAACCAACCTTCCTTCGCCGTTGGCCCGCCCCGATTCCCTATCGGGGTAGGGACGCCTCTCCGAGGCGTCCGCTCCGCTTCCTCCTCGCAAAGCGTATTTCAAAGAACCATCGCCATCATACCACCCCCGGCCCGCCCCGTCCAGCAAAACTATCGCTTTTCGATAGCGGAGTCTGACGACACGCCGCACGCCGTATTCCCGCGGCAATCACCGACATCTTGCTCCGTTGTGCGCCGGTTTCTGCTTAGCAGGTCTCGTCGGACTCGGCTCCCCGACCGCGCACTCCGACCGGCCGAAGGTCTCCAATCTCCCGTTCCCGCCGGCCGTTGTAGGCCGCGTGCCCCCACGCGGCGGTGAGCCGTTCTCCGCGATTTCCCCTCCTTGGAGGGGGCAGGGGTGGGTTTCCACAATCCGCGAATGCCTTGGCCCGCCGTTCCCTCGGTAGCTTGTAGCCGCCCTCTAGCTCCGGGCGCCCGCGTCGCAGTGTAGTAGCGGCCGTCCCGGCCGCCTAGTCGCTCTTTTTGAAAGCGCTCTCAATATAACGTTTGGTAGCCGAAAGCGGCACTAGCCGTCTGGAGCCGAGTCCTCGAGACGCAATATCGGGCGAACGCCCGATAGAGCAAACGCTGCCGTAGCCTGCGGCAGATCTCTGTCGTTTGTCCGGCGCCGGCGCCCCAGAATTGCCTCGACTCGCGCCAGCGATCGGCCCAATCTGCCAGCAGTTGTTATTCCGGTGAGGAAGTCTGGAGGCGCAGATGAAGAAGCGGAGTCGTCTTGTCTTCTCCCTGATATTCGCGGCGTGGCTTTCGATAGCCGGAACGGCGCAGGCCCAAGACACCATCACGGACGCCACTCAATTCACCGCAGTCTTTGACCAACCCGGCCTTTCCTACCCGTCGGCTTCACCTTTCGAGGGGACATTTCAGCCGATGGACACGTGGTTTCTGGATTTCACGGCCCTCACGAACGCAATCGGTGCGGTAACGAACTATACGGGGCAAACACAGAATGGCGTCACGGTGTGGCCACTGCGGTTGATACAGGCCGCCGACACGGGCGAGGTGGTCTTGAAGTACGCGGGGACCGACGAGGTCGAGCTGTTGCGGCTCGCCGCGCCGACCGGCTACGCCCCGTTCCAAACATACGATGCCATGCTCCCGAGCTTTTGCACCTTGTCTTGCGCGATGAATCCGACGAACTATGACGGTCTGATTGCGGACGGCTACACGTTTCTCGATCCGCCCCGGGTCGTAATCGACGGTTGGGCTGTCTCGGCGGCAGATGAGGATGCGTACTTCTCGTATTCAGAACCGCAAGGAACCGGCCGGTTCACCCTCATGTCGGAAGATGACGACCCGTTTGGCGACATCGATCCTTGCAACATCACCAATATCTTCCAACCGTTCTCCTTCACCAGCATTCAGCAGGACACCAGCCGCAACACTATTCTGGCGTGGCAGGCATGCACCAACTTCATTTATGGGGTCTTCTCCACCGACGAACTGAGCACCAACACGTTCTGGACATGGCGGGCCTACCTCTTTGGCCAGCCCAACAGCCTGACTTGGACCGACACGACAACCTCCGCGACGAACGTCGTCAACCGATTCTACCGCGCTGTGAGGAAGTTGCCCGTGGCAATTGCGGCGGGCGGAGCCCACACCTTGGCGCTACGACCGGACAATTCGTTGTGGAGTTGGGGACGGAACCAGCACGGACAGTTGGGTGACGGTACGTCTACGGATCGACAGCTACCCGCGCGTGTCGTGATAGCGGGCACTCTCCCCTGCGCCGGAGAGCCGCCCAGCAATGTAGTGACGTTGGCCGCAGGCACTGATTTCAGCATGCTGGCGGACGCCTCCGGCATGGTTTGGACTTGGGGTCGAAATGACATGGGCCAACTGGGCGACGGGTCAAATGACACTCGGATTGTGGCTTCTCCTATCACCGGCATAAGCAATGTGGTCAGTGTGGCCGCCGGCTCCAGCCACACTCTGGCGTTGCGCGCCGACGGAACCGTCTGGGCTTGGGGAAACAACCAGAACGGCACGGATGGATATGGAAATGGACAATTGGGAGCCGGGTATCTCGGTGGCGCGTCGTCAACCAACTCCCCAGTTCAGTCGCTCGTTCCGGCAGGGACGGTCATCGCCGCCATCGCGGCCGGCGACAGCTTTAGTCTGGCTCTGGATACTACCGGCCAGATATGGGGCTGGGGCGGAAACGAGAGCGGCGAGCTCGGTACAAACGTAGTGTCGGGTAGAGATGTGTCCACCAACCTTCCCACGGTGGTCGCCGGCATCTCCAATGTGGTTGCGATTGCCGCCGGCTCCGACCATACGGTCGCCTTGACGGCAGATAAAACCGTGTGGACCTGGGGCGATAATTCCTCAGGGCAATTAGGGTGGGGCGGCTGCTGCCAGACGTCGGCGCCCGGGCGAGTGAGTGCGTTATCGAACGTCGTGGGAATCGCCGGCGGACTTTACTTCACCCTGGCCGTAACGAGCAATGGCCAAGTGTTCGCGTGGGGCGATAACACTTTCGGGCAATTGGGCACCAATACCGATTTCGGTAGTCTCACCAGCCCGCATCTGGTGGCGGGCATCAGCAACGCGGTACTGGTGAGCGCCCATCCTGATGGCACCCACAGTGTGGCGATGACGATAAGCAACGGGGTCTACCAGTATTGGGCTTGGGGGGACAATGCGAACGGCCAAGTTGGGAATGGTACGGAGGGCAGTGGCAATTATCAGTACACGCCTGCGTCGATCCAGTTTTCCAACTCGTGCGTGGAATGCATCGCCTTGGGAACCGGCGGAGTGTTTACGGCCCAATGCACGGGCACCCTGATACTCTATTTCAATGACGATTTCTTTCCAGACAATTCCGGGGCGTACACCGTGACGGTCTACAGCGTGGGCATGACGAACGTGGTGGTAGAATCAACATACAGCACAGGGATTATAGTCGGAACGGTAACCAACGGGGGCACCTACACCTACGCCGCAACCGGGTTGTGCATTCGCAGCATCCCCGGTGATAGCAGTGACGCAAATGGCTACGGCACGAACGGGGTGCCGGTGGGCTGCGATGACAGAGATCGATGTGGATTTATCTGTCCTACTGCCCCGTGCTATTCCCTCGTGGGCAAGATCCAATGAACTGGAGAACCAAGGTGAAGATGCTTGTATTTGTGGTAGGGCGCGGTGGCTCTACCGCGCCGCTTCTGTCGAGTTCCGGTGCCCCGAATTATCTCGACTTGTGCCCGCCGTCAGGTTATTATCCTACTAAGAAACGGAAAGGCCGATTGCCCGTGAAGGCCAGATTGTTCCTGCCATTTGCATTTTTCGCGCTCTTCGCTTTTCCTATCGCTTCGATCAAAGCGGCAACAGTCGTCACATTTGACGACCTCTCCGAAACCGCCTCTGGATCGTTTCTTGCGAATGGTTACCAAGGGCTTGATTGGAATAATTTTGGAGTCCTAAACGCAGTTCTTTTTTCCAACACGTTTGGCTTAAACGGCGCTTATTACGGAATGGTATCGGCCTCTAACGTGGCTATTAACGCCGCTGCTAATCCCGCTGAGATTGATTCTGTTGGCGCCGCCTTCAACTTTTTAAGCAGCTACCTAACCGGTTATTCGTTTAGCAACTTGAACATCCAAGTTCAGGGATTCAGCGGGACAACCATGCTGTACAACACTACGGTGGTGGCCAGTGCGACGAGTCCAACTCTATTTACGTTCAATTATTTGAACATTGACCGTCTTACATTCGCCTCGTTTGGTGGCCAGGACGCCGGCTTCGTGCTGGGGGGTAATTTTGGGCCTCACGAGAATTTTATCATGGACAATTTCACGTTCGAGTTTGTTCCCGAACCTTCCACGTTTCTGCTGACTGGTGCCGGGGTGCTGACGCTGTGCGCGTTTCGCAAGCGCAAGCGAGCGTGACGCCAGACGGAGCCTTTCTCCCGGTTCGACGAACTGTCCTATTCAGTCATTGATACTGACGCAGGTTGTGGAGTTACCCTGCAATTGTGCTTGTCATTCGGCGATCTGCCCACCGCCACGCGGCGGTCATCGCTTGATTTCCGACGAGTCTCCCACTAGCCTTAGCACGTGGACCCCATTTACCAGGAGCTGGCCGGGCTGCTGGAACGCAAGGAGCGGCTGGCGTTCGCGGTGCTGGATTGACCGCCATGTCTGCCCACATTCCAGAATCTGATTGGAAAATCTTGCGTCAGCTCAAGCCGATGCTGCTGGAGCGGTTCTGCAGGCGGGTGCTTGCCGATGTGATTGAAACAGCCAGTATCCCCAGCGAGACTTACCATCAGCGCTATCTTCGGATTTTCCAGCTCCTGCGGAAACAGGACGACGATTTGGCACGGGCCTTCGACGACATCCGCCGATCCAACGCGCTGTCCAAATTAATGATGATGCGAGCCCTCGGTTTGTTGACTGACGAGGAGTTCATGCGGTTTCGCCCGGAGACCAGGAACTTGGTTGATAAATTGGTATCGCCCCACGGGTGACGTATGCGTTGTATGAATCAGCGACGTGACGACTGGCTGAGCCAGCCCACCCTACCAACGGCGCGGTAGTCCCATCGCACCGAGGGGAAACGCGCATTTGTGGGAGCACTCCCGGTCAGCGCTTTCGCTCAATCCGTAGCTGTTGAGGACTTGATTCCCCTCATATCTGCCATTAGCCTTAGCACGTGGACCCCATTTATCAGCAACTGGCCGGGCTGTTGGAACGCAAGGAGCGGCTGGCGTTTGCGGTGCTTGTATAACGGCCGGCTGTCTCGGAAGCGTGGCACAGCATGAAGCGCATTTCACAACTCGACGGGGTCCGCGGCGTGGCAATCCTGCTGGTGCTCGTTTACCACTACTTCACCTGTCAGATCGTCGCGGAACCGGGGACTTTTTTCTCGTACCTGAACCGCGCGACCAGCCTGACGTGGAGCGGGGTCGACCTGTTCTTCGTCCTGTCGGGCTTCTTGATTGCCGGCATTCTGTTGGACCACCGCAACACCACCAATTACTTCCGCGTGTTCTACCTGCGCCGTGCCTGCCGGATTCTTCCGCTGCATTTTCTCGTGTTGGGGCTCTTTGTCTGTCTTCTGGCAACTCCGATGGGGGCGTCACCGCGGTTTGAATGGGTATTCGGCCAACCTTTTCCACTCGTCTCCTACGCGACGTTCACGCAAAACATTTTAATGGGAATCCGGGGAGATTTTGGTCCGCACTGGCTCGGCGTCACCTGGTCGCTGGCGGTGGAAGAGCAGTTTTACCTTTTCGTGCCCTTGCTGATCTACCTGTTGCCGCGCCGGGCGCTCTTCTGCGTGTTGTTGGCGGGGGTGCTGACTGCCCCCGTGCTCCGCTACGTTTCACCGGGGTTCCACGCCTACGTCAACACTCCGTGGCATGCCGATACGCTGCTTTCGGGAGCGTGTTTGGCCGTGCTGGTGCGTTCCCATTTGTTTGTCACCACCGTCCAGCGGTACAAGGGCATTCTTCTGGGGTTGTTTCTTATCTTGCTGGCGGTCGTTGGTTTCCGGGCGACACGGCCGGCGGCGCTCGGGGCGCTGGAGCAATGCTGGCTCGCGGGCTTGTATGTGAGTTTCATCCTGATTGCGTTTGTCGATTCACAACCGTTGATCGGGCGAGTGCTGCGGGTTCCAGCGCTGGTGTGGTTCGGGCAACGGTCCTATGCCATCTACATGTTTCACGAAGCCATCAGTGGTTTGTGCCACGGATGGCTGCGCCGTGCCGTGCCCCAAATACAGGCGCCTTCCGACGCGGCGGTTACCGTGCTGGCTTTGTTCGTCACGCTGGCGCTGGCGGAATTGTCATTTCGGCTGTTCGAGAATCCGATTCTGGAGTTCGGGCATAAATTCCGATATCGCCCGAAGCGGGAGAAAGAATCTGAGCTGCACCCGGTGGCGGAAGGGCTCTGAACCAATGGCACTCGCGCCGTTGGCTCTTGCACTTGATTCCCTTCGCGGATGCCGTTAGCCTGTACGCGTGGATCCCATTTACCAGGAGCTTGCCGCGCTGTTGGGACGCAAGGAGCGGCTGGCGTTCGCGGTGTTGGTCGAGACCAAAGGCTCGACGCCGCAGAAATGCGGGGCGAAGGCGATATTCCTTCCTGACGGACGGGTCATCGGCACGCTCGGGGGCGGTTGTCTCGAAGCCGAAACGCGTCAGAAGGCGCTCCGGGCGATGGAGACGGGCGAGTCATTCACGTTTAAGGCTGTGCTTGACGATGATTTCGGCTGGGATGACGGATTGATTTGCGGCGGCTCGGTGCAAACGTTCGTGCAGCCGAATCCGCAGAGCGCCAAGGTCTGGCAGGCGTTGCTGGCCGAACCGGGCTCGCGAGAGCGACGTGTGCTGGCCACGATCACGACCGGCGACCATACCGGCAAACGCGCTCTGTTTGCGGGAGAGAAACTCATGGCAGCCGACGATCTGCCGCTGGATTTGCTTTCCGAGCTTTCCCGCAAATCAGCTGAATTGCTTTCAGAGCCGGAACCCGAGCCATCATCCATCGTCCATCATCCATTATCCGTTTCCGTCTATTTCGAGCCCATCCTTCCGCATCCGGTTCTCGTCATTTGCGGCGGGGGACATATCGGCTGCGCGGTTGGGAAACTCGCCGCATGGTCGGGATTCGACGTGGTGGCGATTGACGACCGCGCGTCGTTTGCGAACAAGGAACGGTTCCCCGACGCGAAGCAGATCATTGTCGATGACCCGGCGAAAGTGATGAAGGAGTTCCCGATTGATGCGGACACTTACCTGTGCATCGTTACGCGCGGACATCGTCATGATGCCGTGATCTTGAAGGAGGTCATTCATAGCAAGGCGGCGTACATCGGCATGATCGGCAGCAAACGCAAGGTGCGCACGGTCATCGAAGGTTTTGTGGAGGAAGGCGTCGCCACCGCGGAGGATTTTCGCCGCATCCGCACACCGATGGGTCTGGCGATTCACTCGTTGACGGTCGAGGAAATCGCGGTCAGCGTCGTTTCGGAATTGATTGCCGTAAGACGCGGCGCGCAGAACTTCGTCTCGCTGTCCGTGACCAATCAGCTTGCGGACAAGATGCTCGGCAAACCGGCCGGCGAAGCGGAATGAATGTCGCGATTATCCTGGCAGCCGGGGAATCGCGGCGGATGGGGCTGCCCAAGCAGCTTCTCCCATTCGGCGGCAAAACCATGCTGGAATGTGTGATCGATGCGTTTCAGACGCCGCGCGTGGATGAAATCCGGGTGGTGCTGGGGTACAAAGCCGATGAGATCGCGGCGAAGATCGCACACACGTCCTGCAAGATGGTGAGGAACGAGCGCTACCAGCAAGGCATGTTCACCTCGATACAGGCCGGGTTGCGGGCGCTTCCAAAGAAAACGAAGCTCGTGATGATTGCGGTATGCGACCAGCCACGATTGCAGCGTAGCACGGTCGAGACGCTCATCGATCACTTTGAAAAGGAACAGCACAAGATCCTGATACCTTCCTACCAGGGGCGGCAGGGGCACCCGCCCGTGTTGCGAGCGGAGTACGCGAAGGAGATCCTGGCGATGGACGAGTCGATGACCCTCAAGCATTTCTACGCGGAGCACGCCGACGACATTGCCCGGCTCGTTGTCGAAGACGAAGGTTCACTGGTGGATATCGATGATCCAATCACCTACCAAAAACAGCTCGAAGCTGCTGTAGGCCGCGTGCCCCCACGCGGCGCCGGGAAACGCGCCAAATTACCGCATCGGCTGCGTCGCCTCGACACAGTGTGGATAGGAGAAGGATTTCCGAGCTTTTTTTTGACGATCTGCGTTCAAGGCCGGGCACAGGTGCTCGCGAATGATAAGACACATGCGTGTTTGCGGAGGTTTTTGCTGACGAGTCCTCAAGACTATGGTTGGTGGCCCAGCCGTTATGTCATCATGCCTGATCATGTTCATCTGCTTGTGAGACAGGGCGACTCGCCGCGTGGGGGCACGCGGCCTACAACATTGGGCCTGTGGGTCAAAGCGTTGAAGGCCGTTGTTGGAGGTCGTAGGATCAAATGGCAAAAGAGTTTTTTCGATCACCTCCTGCGTAGCGAGGAGAGTGAGGCGGAAAAGTGGGAGTACATCCGGCAGAATCCGGTGCGGGCTGGTCTTGCTGCGCGCGCGGAGGAGTGGACATTTGCCGGCGAGATCAAATACGAAGCCGCGGAGCCGCCGCGTGGGGGCACGCGGCCTACAGCAAAAAGTGAATAACTGTTTTGAAATCCTCGCGCGAGACCCGAACACTGCCGCCCGTCTCGGGCGATTGCACACGGCGCACGGTGTCGTCGAGACGCCGGTTTTCATGCCCGTGGGCACGCAGGCGACCGTGAAGTGCATGACGCCGGACGAACTGCGCGAGTTGCGGGCGCAAATCATCCTGAGCAACACGTACCATCTGGTCATTCGTCCCGGCACGGACCTGATCGCGAAGGCGGGCGGATTGCACAAGTTCATGGGCTGGAACGGGCCGATTCTCACGGACAGCGGCGGGTATCAGATCTTCTCGCTGGCGAAGTTGCGCAAGATTTCGAAGGAGGGAGTTGAGTTTCAATCGCACGTGGACGGGGCGACATTGTTTCTGGGGCCGCGCGAGGCGATGGCGGCGCAAGTGGCTCTGGGCAGCGATGTTGCGATGGCGTTTGACGAGTGCCCGCATTGGCCGTGCGACCGAGAATACGCTTGCAGTAGCCTGGAGCTGACATTACAGTGGGCGGCCCGCTGTCGAGAGCAGAAAATGTCCGACGGCCAATTGCTCTTTGGAATTGTGCAGGGAAGTGTGTACCCCGATTTGCGGGAGCGCAGCGCGCGCGAACTGGCGGCGATGGGGTTCGATGGGTATGCCATCGGCGGCGTGAGCGTGGGCGAACCGCCGGAGGAAATGGTGCGGCAGGTCGAGATGGCGGCCCCGTTCTTGCCGCAGGACAAGCCGCGCTATTTGATGGGCGTCGGCACGCCGCCGCAGATTCTGGAGATGATCGCGCGGGGGGTGGACCTGTTCGATTGCGTGCTGCCGACGCGCGTGGCGCGCAACGGGACGATTTTTACGGCGCGGGGCACCTACGCGATCAAAAACGCGCAGTACCGCGAGGACTTCGGGCCGTTGGAGGAGGGTTGTGAGTGTTACGCGTGCCGCAGGTTCACGCGCGCGTACATTCGGCACCTGTTTCGGACGAGTGAAATCCTCGGGTTGCGGCTGATGACGTGGCACAACCTGCACCTGTACTTGGGCACGTTGCGCCGCGCGAGGGAAGCGATCGCGGCGGGAACATTTGACGTTTTTCGACGAGAGTTTGCCGCGGAATACACGGAAGGAATCGGAGTCGATGAGAGTGTTTGAATTGTTGGCCATGTTTTCACCGCCGGCGGGACAGGAGCAGGACCCGCGGGCGGCGATGCTGCAGATGGTGGTCACGTTCGGAATCCTGGGCGTGATGTTTTACTTCCTGCTGATCCGCCCGCAGCAGAAGCAGCGCAAGGAGCAGGAGGCGCTGATCAAGAACGTCAAGACGGGCGACAAGATCGTGATGAACAGCGGGATTTACGGCATCGTCAGCAACGTCAAGGACAAGACGCTGATGGTGAAGATCGCGGACAACGTCAAAGTGGAAGTGCTGAAGAGCGCGGTCGGGTCGGTCGTCCAGAAGTCCGCGGAGACGGAAATCGCCGCGTCATCGCAGAAATAATTTCGAGATCATGAATAAACAATTCTCTTGGAAGATAACACTGGTGGCCGCGGTGCTGGTCCTTTCGGCCTGGTCGGTCCTCCAGTACGGCATCAAACTCGGTCTCGACCTCAAAGGCGGCACGTCGTTCCTGCTGAAGATGGACGTCTCGACCATCGACTCAGCGGGACGCGGCACGGCCGTGCAGCAGGCGATCGAAATCCTGCGCAAGCGCATCGATGAATTTCACGTGGCCGAACCGGTTCTTCAGCGTGTGGGCGAGGACCGCATTCTCGTGCAATTACCGGGCTTGAAGGAAGCGGACCGCGAAGAGGCGCGCCGCCGAATTGAGAAAACCGCCTTCCTCGAGTTTCGATTGGTGCACCCCGAGAACGCGGCGCTGGTTTCGCAGTCGGTGAGTGATCCGCGGTTTTCCATACCGCCGGGCTATCAGAAGATGACCATCCGGGAGAAGGAAGAGGGACGCGAACGCGCGGACACGTATTTCGTCAAGGTCCGGCCCGAGATGACGGGCAAGTATGTGAAACGCGCCCGCGTGGATCCCGACCCGATAACAGGCGCCTTACAGGTTGCCATGGAGTTTGATAGTGATGGTGCCAAGATTTTCGGGCGGATCACCACCGCCAACGTGGATCACTTTCTGGCCATCGTGCTGGATGGAGAGCTGTACTCAGCCCCCGTCATCAGGGAGCCGATTACCGGCGGCCGGTGCCAGATCAGCCGCGGCGGCGGATTTCCCGCCGACGAGGCGTATCGGCTGGCCAGCGTTCTCGAAAACCCGCTTCAGGCACCGGTCCATGTGATGGAAACGCGCAGCGTGGATCCATCGCTGGGCAAGGACTCCATCACGAGCGGCATTCACGCGGCGTTGATTGGCGCGGGCTCGGTGATCATCTTCATGGCGGCGTACTATTTGCTGGCGGGCCTGGTGGCCAACGCCGCGCTGCTGATGAACATTCTGATCACGGTCGGCGTGCTGGCGATGTTCAAGTTCACGCTGACATTGCCCGGCATCGCCGGCGTAGTCTTGACCATCGGCATGGCGGTGGACACGAACGTGCTGATTTACGAGCGCGTCCGTGAGGAACTGGCGGCGAACAAGGCGTTACGAGCCGCGATTGCGGCGGCGTACTCGCGGGCGTTTGTCGTCATTTTCGACGCGCATTTCACGGCGATCCTTACCGCCGTCATTTTGGTTTCGATGGGTAGCGGCCCGGTCAAGGGTTTCGGCGTCACGCTGATCATCGGTCTGCTGGCCAACCTGTTCTCCGGCGTGTTTGTGACGCGGATGGTCTTCGACTGGCTGGTGGCGAAGGGCTGGCTCAAATCGTTCCAGATGCGGCATGTTTTTCGGAACCTGCCGCATATCAATTTTCTGGGAGTGTGGAAGATCGCATTTGCGCTTTCCTGGGCGCTGATCATCGCGGGCATGGCCATGTTCTTCCATCGCGGCGGCGGTAATGTCGGGGTCGGCGAAGTGTACGGAATTGACTTTAGAGGCGGCGACACGGCGACGCTGGGATTTGTCCAGCGCGTCGATGCGGATGAGATCCGCCATAGTTTGGAAGAGCAGCACTTTGAAGAGGCGTATATCCAATACGAGCACGATCTGTCGGGCGGCGGCGAGGCGCTGGCGTTGCGGTTGCCCGAAGGCAAGACGGAGGATGTCGTCAAGCTTCTGCAGGAAAAATATCCCCAGGCACAGTTCAAAGTGCTCAGTGCGGAACGGGTGGGCGCGGTGGTGGGCAAGGAATTGCTCCAACAGGCGCTCTGGGCGGTGGTGTGGTCGCTGGTGGCCATCATGGTCTACATCGCGTTGCGTTTCGGTGAATTCTCGTACGGGTTGGGGGCGCTGATTTCGCTGATCCACGACGTGTTGATGACCGTCGGGCTGTTCTGTCTTTGGCCGTGGCCGCATCGGACGTTCTCGATGCCGGTCGTGGCCGCCGTGTTGACGTTGATCGGCTACTCGATCAACGACACCATTGTCGTGTTCGACCGGATCCGCGAAAACAGGAAGCTGACGGGCGGCAAGCTCAATTACTTCGACCTGATCAACCGCAGCGTGAACGAAACGCTCTCGCGGACGATCCTGACCGCCGGCACGGTGTTTCTCTGTGCGGTCGCGCTGTATGGTTTTGGCGGTCGCGTGCTCAACGACTTCGCGTTTTGCTTCGTGGTGGGCGTGTTGACGGGCACCTATTCGTCCATCTACATCGCCAGCCCGGTGGTGCTGTGGTTCCATCGCCGGGAGGCCATCAACACGAACCGCGCGGCCGCGAAGAAGCCGGAGCCCGCCAAGGCATAAGGCCCTTCCGTGACCAAGCGCTGGGTCATTGCGGAACCCGAGCCAGCGCTGACGCAAACGCTGGCCCGCGAGTTGCGCCTCGCGGGGCCGCTCGCGCAGGTGCTTGCCAACCGCGGTTATCGGGATGCGGAAACGGCGTCGCGGTTCCTCAACCCGCAACTGCGCCAGCTTGGCGACCCCTTCGACCTGCCCGAGATGACGTTGGCAGTCGATCGCATTCTCGCTGCGATCAAGAAGAAGGAACGCATTGTCATTTATGGCGACTACGACGTGGACGGTGTCACCTCGAGCGCGTTGCTGCAACGGGTCCTGCACGCCGCCGGGGCCACGGTCACGAGTTTCCTGCCGCATCGCATGGACGAAGGCTACGGCCTGAGCCCGGATGGCATCGCGCGTTGTTTGAAGGAGCGCGAGCCGCAGTTGCTGGTGGCGGTCGATTGCGGCACCAGTTCCGTTCGCGAGATTGCGGATCTCCGGAAGCACCAGATCGACACGATTGTGCTCGATCATCACGAACCGCCGGAGCAGTTGCCCCGGTGTGTCGCGTTGGTGAATCCGAAGCGACTGGATGGTTCACCCCTGGGCGCGCTGGCCAGCGTTGGCGTCTCGTTCAAGCTGGCCCACGCGCTCTTGAAACACGACCGGCAGTTATCCGAACGAATCGATCTTCGCGAGCATCTCGATCTCGTGGCGGTTGGCACCGTGGCCGATATCGTGCCGCTCACGGGTGAGAACCGCATTTTGGTGAGGACGGGTTTGGAGCGTCTGCCGCACACGCAAAAGATCGGGCTCCGGGCGTTGATGGACGTGGCGAACGTGCCGGACAAAGTGGGCCCATATCACATCGGGTTTCGCATCGGGCCGCGCCTGAACGCGGCAGGGCGGCTTTCCGACGCGACGGCCGCGCTCGAATTGTTGCTGACCGATGACGCGGCGCGCGCGCGGGAGTTGGCCGGGTTGCTCAACGACCACAATGCCGAGCGCCAGCGCATCGAAGGCCGGATTGTAGACGAGGCCATCGCCATGGCGCGGGCGCACGAAAGCGACCGGGTGCTCGTGCTGGCCAAGGATGGCTGGCACGTGGGCGTCATCGGCATCGTCGCCTCGCGGGTGCAGCAGGAATTCCACAAGCCGACGGTGGTGATCGGAATCGAGGACGGAATGGGGAAGGGGTCGTGCCGGAGCGTGGGAGGCTTCTCCATCGTCGGCGCGCTGCAGCATTGCGCGGCGTTGCTGGAGAGATTTGGCGGGCACGAGATGGCGGCGGGATTGAGCGTGAACGCCGGCAAAATCGACGAACTGCGGCGCGCGTTGAACGAATTCGCCGCCACTACGCTGAAGGATGACGATTTGCACCAGCACGTGCGGATCGACGCGGTCGTGAAGCTCGACGACCTGGATGCGGAGTTCTTCGAGCAACTGGAGAGAGTGGAACCGTGCGGCCCGGACAATCCGACACCCGTGTTCGCGGTGGAAGGCGTGCGGCTACAGGGCGCGCCGCGCGTGGTGGGCAAGAATCATCTCCGTTTCAACGTGACCGACGGCGACACAAGCGCCCAGGCGATCTGGTGGGGCATGGGAGACTTCGAGTTTCCCCGAGACGGTTTCGACGTGGCCTTCACCCCTGAACTCAATGAGTTCCGCGGCGTGGAGAATGTGCAGTTAAAGGTGCGGGACATCCGCCCGTCGTCGTAGAAGCGCAGCGACAGCGGGAATCAGGCGGCTTTCAGGACGCGGCCGCTCTTGATGCAATTGGCGCAGACTTTCATGCGGCGCCTGGCGCCGTTGACGATCGCATGGACGACCTGCAGGTTCGGCCGGAATGTGCGCGGGGTGACGGCGGTCACGTGCTGGCCGATACCGCCCTTTTTCTTCGCTTGGCCGCGCCGCAGGATGTGGTTGCCGGGGACCTGGCCCTTGTCACAAATTTCACAACGTCGAGACATGATGATTTACTCCATTCAGTTTGCGAGTCGCGAACAATAGCCAAAAAAAGGAGCCACCGCAAGCGGATTTTTCCGCCTAATGACCCGGCGCGGATGCCATGGGCGTTCGGTTCGTCGCCAAGCCGTGCGGGATGAATTTGATCACATAGTAGGTCGCCGGCGTTTGACCGGTGTTGCGCAAGCTGTGGTATTCATTCGAGGCCTCGAAGATCACCCCGCCGGGTCCCACGTGGTTGGTCACGCCATTTTGCACCGCCTCGAGTGTGCCTTCCTTCAGGATCACCAATTCCTCCTCGGGATGGTGGTGGCCCGGATGCGGCGACTGGCCGGCGTTGAGGATGGTGACGTGGCATTCGAGTTGGTCGAGGGTGGCGGTGCGACTGTCAAAGACTTGACGGCGAGCACCGCTCGGCTTTGACTCCGCTTTCAACTTGTCCCACTCGAACACGGACGACTTCATCACGGGCGTGATGGCCGAATCCGCGAGGGCGACCACGGCGACCGTGGCGCACACCGCGACGCCGGCCACGACAAGGTCTCTTCGAGTAATCATCTGCGAGTTCTCCTTCCTGACTCTCAGCAAGTCAGTTGCATCATCCTCAGTCGCGCAGTTTTTGCGAGATCAGCGGCACGAGGTCGGCGATCTTCACGCGGTCCTGCTTCATAGTGTCGCGGTCGCGGAGGGTGACGGCATCGGCAAGTTCGGGGCCTTTTTCGCCGAGGGTTTCAAAATCGATGGTCACACACCACGGGGTGCCTTGCTCGTCCTGATAGCGGTAGCGTTTGCCGATGTTGCCGCGGTCGTCCCACTCGGTCGTGAAATGTGGTTGGAGCAGTTTGAAAACCTCCCTGGCTTTCGCGACAAGCGGCGGTTTGTTGCGCAGCAGCGGGAACACGGCAACTTTCACGGGCGCGATCCGCGGTGCGAAACGCATGACCACGCGGGTTTCGGCCTGGCCTTTCTCGTCGGTCGTGGTCTCCTCGGCGTACGCGGAGCAGAGGAGCGCGAGGGCAATGCGGTCCACGCCGGCGGACGGTTCGACGACGTGCGGGACGTATTTCTCCTTCGTCTCGTCGTCGAAATACTCCATGGACTTGCCGGAAAACTTCTGGTGCTGGCTGAGGTCGAAGTCGCCGCGCGCGGCGATGCCCTCGAGTTCCTGCACGCCAAAGGGGAATTCAAACATCACGTCCACGCACGCGCTGGCGTAGTGGGCGAGTTCTTCCTTCTTGTAGTTATAGACGCTGAGTTTCTGTTTCGGCAGGCCGATGGATTCGTACCATTTCAGGCGTTCCTCGACCCAGCGCTGGTGCCATTCGGCGTCGGTGCCGGGCTTGATGAAGAACTCCAGTTCCATCTGCTCGAACTCGCGGCTGCGGAAAGTGAAATTGCGCGGGTTGATTTCGTTGCGAAACGCCTTGCCGATCTGGGCGATGCCGAAGGGAATCTTCTGGCGCGAGACGCTGAGGACGTTTTGGAACTGGACGAAAATAATCTGCGCGGTCTCGGGCCGCAAATAGGCGACGCTGCCAGTGTCTTCGACGGGGCCGACAAACGTCTTGAACATCAAATTGAACTTGCGCGCCTCGGTGTACTCATGCGGGCCGCCCTCGGGGCACTTCGTGTCGGGCAACTGATCGGCGCGCCAGCGGCCTTTGCATTTCCTGCAATCCACCATCGGGTCGGTGAACGAATCGACGTGGCCACTGGCTTCCCAGACGCGCGGGTGGGTGATGATCGTGCCGTCGATGCCGACGACGTCGGTGCGGCTGCGGACGACGTCGTTCCACCAGGCGTCTTTGATGTTGCGCTTGAGTTCGGCGCCGGCGGGGCCGTAATCCCAGAAGCCGTTGATGCCGCCGTAGATCTCGCTGGATTGAAAGACGAAACCGCGTCGTTTGCAGAGCGCGACGATCTTTTCCATTAGCGGTGGCGGCGGTGATGGCTTTTTGTCCGTCATGGCAAGGGCGGACTATGGCCAAAGCAGTGGTGCAAGTCAAGGCGGGCAGGTGACGGTCAGACTCTCCTATCCATGAAGGCGATGGGCTCGTGCATCTGCTTTGTGCTGGCACACTTATTGCACTTTATGACGCCGGTGTTGTGTTTTTGGCGGTCTGGATGGACGCTCGGCAGGCAACACGATTGAAAGCTGTATCAAGTTATGGCCCAAGAGGATGGGCTGCGGGCTGTGGCCCGTGGATAAGATGAAATGAGTCATGGCTAGTGTGTTTAACGTAAGCTTGTCTGACCAGTATATTCTTCTGTTCCCGCCGGAATGGATCAAGTCGGCGCTGGTGCTGGCCTTGATCACGGTGTGGATGGTCATCGGGTTGTTCACGTACATGAACTACTCGAGGCGGCGACCCCATCTCAGCCTATGGACCGTCGCGTGGATGTTTTATTCAGTGTACCTCGCCGCGTCGATCGGACTGGAGGAGTCACCCCATACGCCGTTTCTGATGCTGATATCGCGCGCGTGCATTGGGATCAGCGCGTTGTTCATGTTTTGGGGCAGTTTCCAGCTCACCGATTCGAAGCGCGACCAGCGCGAACTCGGGCTGGGGACGATGATGATTGTGATTTGGAGTTATTTCGCCGCCTATCGCGTGGAAGGCGGCGGGCTCTGGCTCACGCTCCCGGTGTTTGTGCTCCTCGCGTGGGCCGGTGTGTACACGGGTGTCCTGTATATGCGCACGCGTCGCAGGTCGCGCGGGAGCGTGATTCTCGGAGTCGGGTTCCTGCTGTGGGGCGTGCACTTGATCGGGTTTCCGTTGGCGAGTGGCTCCCAAGTGTTGATGGCGGGCGCTTACTTCACGTCGGCTCTTTTGTCGTTGTTGATCGTTGTCGGCATGGTCATTGAGGACAACGTCCATCTTTCCGAGCACGATTACCACGCGCTGTTTGAGTCTTCGGGGGACGCGATGTTTCTGCTGGACCCGAATACGCTGCGGATTATCGAGGCCAACCAGGCCGCGCAGCGGTTGAGCGGGCGCCAGGCGAATGAACTTGCCGGACAAGAATTCCTGGAGCTATGTCCCGATTTGCGGCCGTCATCGGCGCCTGCCGACGCATATCTCGTCACCGTCGCCATGAATGAACCGGGTCGCGAGATCCGCTTCGTGCGCCCCGACAGCAGCGAGCTTACTTGCGAAGGAAGCGCGAATCTCGTGCATTGCCCGAAAGGCCCCGTGCTGCTGCTCAGCATGCACGACGTCAGCGTGCACAAGCAAACGGAGCAATCCCTCCGCGACAGCACGCGGCAACTGGGCAGCACCGTGGCGGAGTTGCGTGAAACGCAGAGGCAGATTGTCCAACAGGAACGGCTGCGAGCTCTGGCCCAGATGGCCAGCGGAGTTGCCCACGACTTTAACAATGTCCTCGCCAAGATTCTCGGGTTCAACGAGCTGCTCCTCGCGTGGCCCGAAAACCTCAACGACAAGGAGAAGGTCAAACAATACCTCCAGATGACCAGTGCCGCGGCACAGGAAGCCGTCACCATCGTCAACCGCCTCCGTGAATTCTATCGTCATCGGAAGGAATCGGAAGTTTACCAGGCGGTGGATATCAACGAGGCTGTGGCCCAGGCGGTTGTGCTGTCGCAGCCGAAGTGGAAGGAACAAATGATGGCCAGCGGCGCCACGGTGGTGGTTGAAACCGAACTGCGCGACACGCCGACGGTGCGCGGCAGCGACACGGATTTGCGCGAGGTGGTGATCAACCTGCTGTTCAATGCAGTCGACGCGATGCCGCAGGGCGGTACAGTCACCGTTGCCACGGGTACCGAAGGCGATTCGGTCATCATCGAGGTCCGCGACACGGGCCGGGGCATGACCGAAGAAGTGCGGCAACATTGCTTGGAACCGTTCTTTAGCACGAAAGGCGAACGCGGTACGGGCCTGGGTCTGGCGATTGTCTACGGTATCGTGCAGCGCCATGGCGGCTCCATCGACGTGCAAAGCGAAGTGGGCAAGGGAACAGTCGTGGTCATTCGGCTTCCCGTGACACAGACGGAGAGTGGTGAACTCCTGCCTAACAACACTGCGCCTCTGCGTCCGCTGCGGGTGCTGGTTGTCGAGGACGAACCGCAAGTGCGTGACATCGAGGCGGAGTATCTGCGGGGCGACGGACACGTTGTCGAAACTGCTGAGAACGGTCGCCAGGCCATGGAGCGATTCAAACACGGACACTTCGATGTCGTGGTTGCGGACCGGGCCATGCCAGAGATGAACGGTGATCGAATGACGGAGGCTATTAAACAAACGTCTCCCGGGACCCCGGTTCTGATGGTGACAGGTTTTGCGGACATGCCAATGGATGGAGCCAAAGCGACGCACGAGCCAGACATGATTCTGCGCAAGCCAATCACGCAGATGGTGTTACGGCAAGCGATTGCCCGTGTCATGGCGGGAGCTACAACGGCGGCCCAACCCAACCAAGCATCGGTAAGCGCCTCGTGAATGGAACGCAAGCTGCTTCTGAGAAGGGTGTCAAATGAACAATGGGTGTTTTAAGGGGGTATTTTATGAGTAAGACGAAAGTTCTAATCGTGGACGACGACATGGCTTCGAGCCGGCTCCTTGGTCTTGGGTTGGAGAAGACTGGGGCATTCCAAGTGAAGGTGGAAAACTCGGCGACACAGGCGCTCAGCCGGGCGCGTGAATTTGGTCCCGACGTGATCTTGCTCGATGTGTGCATGCCGGGCGCAGACGGTGGAGATGTTGCTTTCCGTATTCACGGCGACGCAGCACTGCGGTCAACGCCGATCATCTTTCTGACATCGCTCGTTTCGGGACAGGAATCGAGCAGCACAACCGTGCAACGCGGGGGCTATGAGTTCCTTTCCAAGCCCGCGAGTATTGCGAAGGTGATGGAATGCATCGATCGGCACCTCGCACGACAAACCGAGGCCGCCAGCAAGCTGTCTCTGGCATAGCGCCGCACGAGACAATTGGGTAAGAAGTCTCAGCCGCGGACCCAGGGGGGCACAGCGGCATTGTCATTATTCCGGGCCTTGGCGACTGGCGTTCAGGATTGTACGCAGGCGCGGGGTGTTTTCCCCATCTCATCCGCTGATTCCATGGAACAGACCAGAAGAATTCTGGAGTGAATGTCATTTTGCTCGATTTATGAGAGAAAAATGGGGTCGATGGCCGCATGGCATCGGTGCTGCTTGACTGAAAGCGATGAACTGTCATCCGAACTGTAGTGGCGTCAGTGAGTTCAACGCGGCACAGGCGCCGCGCGCGCGGGAGTTGAACCGAAGCGGATTCGAGCAATGAGTTTGATCGCCGACAGATCAATTCGGGGCAAGCTGATGTGGATTACCATGCTCACGAGCACGGGCGCGGTGATCCTGGCTTGCGTCGCTTTCGGGCTGTACGAGATGCTCAATTACCGCCACCAGATAAGCCGCGACCTCTCCGTGCTGGCAGAAATGATCGGCGAGGAGCAGGCTACCGGCCGGGAGATCTCCGATCCCGAAGTGATCAAAGAGGTCAATTCGTGGGCCAGCAAGCAGCGTCCGATCGTTCTGGCGTGTGTGTACGGCAAGGATGGGAAGTTGTTGATCAAGTACACCCGCGACAATGCCAAGCTGCAACACGAAGTGCCCGAACTGCTGGGCGACGACATCGACCGCATCGAAAGCGGTCACCTCGTGTTGTACCAGCCGATTCTTCTGCAGGGAAAAAAGTCAGGCACAGTGTTTATCCGATCCGATCTGCGCTGGCTTTCCGAGCGCTTCGTGGAGGATTTGCGGATTGTCACGATCATTCTGCTGCTCTCATGGCTGGTGTCGCTGTTGCTCTCCTCGCGCCTGCAACAGCTGATTTCGCGGCCAATCCTCGATCTCGTCAAGTCCGCGCGCATGGTTTCGGAAACGCGCGACTACTCAGTCCGCGCCGTCAAGTCCTCGAACGACGAAGTCGGTCTGCTGGCCGAGGAGTTCAACGAGATGCTGGAGCGCATCCAGCAGCAGGATGACGCCGTGCGCGCCGCGAAAGAAAAGGCCGAATCCGCCACACGCTCCAAGAGTGAGTTTCTGGCGAACATGAGCCACGAAATCCGAACACCGATGAACGGGATCATCGGGATGACCGATTTGGCGCTGGACACCGAGCTGGTTCCCGAACAACGCGAATACCTTACCACCGTCAAACTCTCGGCGGAGACGTTGCTTCAGTTGATCAACGACATCCTGGACTTCTCAAAGATCGAGGCGGGCAAACTCGATCTTGACCTGATTGACTTCAGTCTCCGCGACAATCTCGGCGATACCCTCAAGACGCTGGCGATTCGCGCGTACCAGAAGGGGCTCGAATTGGCGGCGCACATTCTCCCCGATGTGCCCGATGAACTGGTCGGCGACCCCGTCCGCTTGCGGCAGATCGTTGTCAATCTCATCGGCAACGCGATCAAGTTTACCGAGCGGGGCGAGGTGGTCGTCCAGGTCGCACTCGATGGACGGAAGGGCGACGACATCGGCCTGCACTTTGCGGTGAGCGACACCGGCATTGGCATTCCCGCGGACAAGCAGGGGGTAATTTTCGAGGCGTTTGCGCAAGCCGACGGATCGACCACGCGCAAATACGGCGGCACCGGCCTCGGGCTGGCGATTTCGTCGCAGTTGGTCAAGATGATGGGCGGCAAGATCTGGGTGGAAAGCGAAGTGGGCAAGGGCAGCACGTTTCATTTCACGGTGCAGGTCCGCCCCTCGAAGAATCTCGCGCCACGAGCGCCCGCGCGTCGAGCCGATTTGCAGGGGCTCCGGGCGCTGATCGTGGACGACAACGCCACCAACCGCCGCATCCTCGAAGAGGTGCTGCGTAGTTGGCAAATGAAACCGGCAACGGCCAGCAGCGCGGCGACCGCGTTCGCCGCGATGAAGAAGGCGCACGCCCGCGGCGAACCGTTCACACTCGCGCTGTTGGATTGGATGATGCCGGAGACTGACGGCTTTGATTTGGCCAAACAAATCCTCCACGACTCCGACCTTGCCCAAACCGCGTTGATCCTGCTGTCGTCGACGGGTCGCACCAAAGCTGCCGCGCAATGCCGGGAAATGGGTGTGGCGGGCTACCTGACCAAACCGGTGAAGCAGTCCGAGCTGTTTGACACGATTACCGCCGCGATTGGGGGTCGCAACAAGAGCGGCGAACAGCCCGTGGCGCCGGCGAAGACACCCGCATCGAGTCCGGCACGCAGTCTGCGGGTGCTTCTGGCGGAGGACAACGCCGTCAACCAGCGCCTGATTATCAAGCTAATGGAAAAGAAAGGCCATACGCTGGTGGTTGCCAACAACGGTCTGAAAGCTCTGGCGGCCTTGGAGCACGAAGAATTCGATGTGGTACTCATGGATGTGCAGATGCCCGAGATGAGCGGCTTCGAGGCGGCGGGACGTATCCGGGAGCGCGAGAAATCGACGGGTGAACACATTCCGATAATCGCGATGACGGCGCACGCGCTCAAGGGGGACCGCGAGCGCTGTCTGGAGGCGGGGATGGATGCGTACGTCTCGAAACCCATTCAGTCGCGGCTGTTGTTCGAAGCGATGGAGAATGTGGTGCCATCGCCCGTCCTGGCGGCCAGCTTCGAAGAGAAGCTTCCACTCGATACGACGGCAGTCGACACGAGGGCGTTCGACCGTGAGGCGGCGCTGGCGATGATTGACGGTGACACGGAGCTATTTGGGGAGTTGGCGGGATTGTTCATGACTGAATCGGTCGAACTGCTTGACCAGGTTCGTAAGGCCATCGCGCAACGCGACGCAAAGGGTTTGGAACGGGCGGCGCACTCGATGAAGGGGTCGGCGGCCGCATTCTGCGGTGAGTCGGCCCGCGTGGTGGCACAAACGTTGGAGGACATGGGGGAACGCGGTGACTTCGATCAAGCGGAGGCGGTGGCCGACGAGCTGGAGACGGAAGTCACGCGGCTCACGCATGCGTTGGCGGAATATCGGAAGGAGAGTGTGCCGTGCGAGTCCTGATTGCCGAAGACGACGCTGTCTCACGGCACCTGCTGGAAGCAACCCTTCACAAGTGGGGCTACGAGGTCGTCGTCACCACCGATGGGCTGGAGGCGCTCGAGATTCTGCGCCAGCCGGATGGGCCGTCGCTGGCAATTCTGGATTGGATGATGCCGGGGATGGATGGCGCCGAGGTATGCCTCAAAGCGCGCGAACTATCGGCCGGCCGGCTGCTCTACATCATTTTGCTCACGGCCAAAGGCCGCAAAGAGGATGTCGTGGAAGGGCTCACGGCGGGCGCGGACGACTACATCATCAAACCCTTCGACCGCTCGGAAATGAAGGCGCGCATAAACGCCGGCGAACGCATCCTCCGCCTGCAAGCCGAGTTGGCGGCGCGCGTGAAGGAACTCGAACTGGCCCTGGCCAATGTGAAGCTGCTGCAGGGGTTGCTGCCGATCTGCTGTTACTGCAAGAAGATTCGCAACGACCAGAACTACTGGCAGCAGGTGGACACGTATGTCGCCGAGCACTCGGAGGCGCAGTTTACGCACGGCATTTGTCCCGAGTGCCGTGACAAGATCGTGAAGCCCGAACTGGAGCGGCTCAACGCCGATCCACAAACCGTTTCGCGCTGAACGGGTCAACGACGGTTTCGCGCGAAGCTCGCCACCAACTCGTCCGGCGAGCACGTCGCGGTGCCAACCTTGCCGACGACCACGCCCGCCGCGTGGTTCGAAATCTCCGCGGCTTCAACCGGATCGGCGCCCGCGGCAAGGGCCAGCGCAAGCGCGGCGATGACCGTGTCGCCGGCGCCCGACACATCGAAGACTTCCTGCGCAACTGTCGGGATGTGGTGCGGCTTCTTGCCGGGACGAAACAGGCACATCCCGTGTTCGCCGAGCGTAATCAGCAGGTTGCGCGGTCGCCAGGTCCGCAGCAATGTTTGCCCCACGCTCAGGAGTGCTTCATCGCGCAGCACTTCGTCCACGGGCTCAACGTATGGCAGGCCCGCCGCGGTAAACGCCTCGGAGCGGTTCGGGGTGACCGCGGTGAGGCCCGAATAGCGGAGTGGACGGCGGGGATTCGGGTCGGCGGCGGTGACCTTCCGTGCCTTGAGTGCCTGCCGCTGCATGGTGTTGAGCAGCTTTTGTGACAACAATCCCTTGGCGTAGTCCTCAAAAATCACGGCGGAAACATCGTTCAGGCGCAATTCGAAATAATCCAACGCCTTGCGGTCGATTTGCGGCGGCAGCGCCGCGCACTTCTCGCGGTCGAAACGGACCATCTGCTGGCCGTGGGCAACAATGCGTGTCTTGAGAGTGGTGGGACGGTTTGGGTCGACGATCAGGCCATCGGTGTCCACGCCCTGTTGTTCGAGCAGTTCACGCAATTCTCCGCCCGGGCCGTCGTCGCCGAGCACGCCGAGCACGCTGACCGATGAGCCGAGGGCGCGGAGATTACGGCCGACGTTCGCGGCGCCGCCGGGAAAGAATGATTCGCGGGTGATCTCGACCACGGGCACGGGCGCTTCGGGCGAGATGCGCGATACTCTTCCCCACAAGAATTGGTCGAGCATCACGTCCCCGACGACGAGGATGCGTTGGCGTTGGAAGCGGGCGAGGATGTCGTGGAGTCGTTTGGAGTTCATGGGAGCTGTTCGATAACGGCCGCGGCCCACAAGGGCACGAGCAATTCGTGGTGGCCGATGATGTAGTAGCCGCGGCCGCCCTTGTGGGTGGGGCGGCGGACGACGTTCTCGGTGGGCCGATACTGGCGAACCATGTCGAAGGTGACGGTGGTGACGTCCTCGACCTTGTGGCCGAGGTTGCGGGCAATCGTGAGCGCCTTGAGGAAGACTTCGGGCATGATGACCGCGGAACCGATGTTGAACACGATGCCGCCTTCGAGCTTCGCCACCACGGCGGCAAACTTTTGAAAATCGAGATAGGTCGCCTCGCCGAGCACACCACCGTCCGTGGTCGGGTGCTGATGAATGATGTCGGTGCCGATGGCGATATGGACGGTGGCGGGAATGTTGCTGAGCGCGCTCTGGTGGAGGAGGCTCAACTCGCGGTTGCGAAACTGGCCCGTGACGATGGCTTGGCCGAGCGCCCGGCCCGCGCCGATGCCCTGTTTCACGCCGGCGGCCAGCGCCTGATTCATGAGGCGGCCGGTTTCATCGATCATACCGAAACTGCCGTCGTCGAGGCCGCGTTGGACGTCTTCGCTGGTTTCGCCGATGCAGGCCAGCTCGAAATCGTGGATGGCGCCGGCGCCGTTGAGGGCGATGGCGGAGATGACGCCCCGCTTGATGAGGTCGATGAACACCGGGTTGAGGCCGCACTTGATCGTGTGGGCGCCCATCATCACAACGACGGGCCGCTGGTTGCGGACGGCGGCCACGGTGGCATCGACGATGGCCCGGAAATCATTACCGACGAGGATGTGCGGCAATGAATCCATGAACTGCGCGAAACTGCCGCCGGCTTTCCAGATGCGCGCGAATTCGTCGAGATGAACCTTGTTGGGCCGTTCGCGAATCGGGTAGGTACGGATGCGGTCGAAATCGAGCGGGGGAAATTCCATGTCAGCGTTGGGACGCGAGGGGTTTGTCCGTCGGCGTTAGCGTCGAGGAGTTGGCGCCGCGAGCAGGCGTGCCCGTTGTAGTGGACGGCGTATTGCCCGTCCCGATGCTGAACAGAACCAGCTTCGCGTTGCCGAGCTTGAGTTCGGAGTTGACCAGTAGCGGCAGACGGCGGGCGTCATCACTGATCCAGAACCACATGCGGCCCTTGTTGGCGGAGACGATGCTCAGCGTCGGCATGGGCTCGATGCGCAACGCCTGGGTGTCGCCGAGGGCATGGACCCAGATGGCCTTGCGCAGGTCGGGACGAACGGTGACCGTGTAGTTGGTGCTGGCGGCGTTGATCGTGAACGTCTCCTCGGAGTCGAGCAGGAGCTTTCGGGTGCGCACGACGTAGAGCGAGGAGATGACATCCTGCACCGGTTGATCGAGGGGATAATGCTTCGCGTGGCCGTTGAGGCGGTTGGTGATGACGGTTTCCTTGCGCGCGTAATCGTAGTGGGCTTCGCCGGTTCGGTGGTGCGTGCCTTCCGTGCGGTTCTCCGTGTACCGGCGCGCGAAGAGACCGTCGCAGTCGAGCCAACTCTCAGCGGTGCTATCGACCGGGAAGAGCAAGTCGATCAAGCCGCTGGTCTTCGCCTTCGCGACGAGATGATAGCAGTTGTGGCCGTCCGCCGGCTCGATTCCCGCCACTTCCAAGGTTGCGCGCCCGACGACGAATGGCCCCCAGAAAATCTGGTAGGTCAGTTTTTCGCCGACGCGGAAGGGAATGACGGTGTCGGCATCTTTGGCGAGCGTTAGGCCCGATAATACGAGAAGCAGGACAAGAATTGCCGTAAGTCTCTTCATGATGCCGAGTTGCGCGGAGTATAGGAACGCATGGTGCATGTTTCAACGAAAAAGGCCGTAGTCGAGGTTCGTGGATTAGACAGGAGGCGAGCGGGTGTATTCAATCCACATTCCCCAACGCGGCCGGTTACGCCGTACGATGACAAACTTCCAACTTGTTGCCCTCGGGGTCTTCGAAAAACACCGCGTAGTAGCCCGGTTCCTCGTAGAGTTCCGGCCCTTCGATGTTCTTCGCGCCCGCCGCCCGCGCCACTTTTGCGATGCGATCAACTTCCTCGCGACTCTCCGCCCAAAAGGCGATGCGCGTGCCGTTCGGTTTGTGGTCCGGGTCGAGCGTGAACCCAAAAAACTCCGTCGGCTTGCTGCCTTTGCGCGGCGCTTCGTAGCTCACCCAATCTTTGACGTGTTGATCCACGGTGAACCCCAGCGCATTCAACAGCGGCACGTAAAACCTCTGCGCCCGCCCGACATCCTTCACGCGCAAGTCAACGTGGTCGAAGAGACGTGGTTTCATTTAAGGAGATCGACCTTGGCTTAGGCATTCCGTTCCCCGCCGTAGAAACCGCGAACGATGGCTTCGCGCACGAGGGCTGCTTCTGTGGGGTCGGAGGTCTTGGTCATGCGTTTCGCCAACGCCGACAACTCCTTGCCTGTCAACTGCCGTTCCGCGTCGAGCCGGTAAGTGAACCGGATTACTTCCGCTTGCTGTTCGGGCGGCAAGTTCTTGATCTCTTCGATGATTTTAGCGGCGGTCACGACTACACATTGCTCTGGCTTTGCTGCGAATTCAAACCTTCCGTGAACCCGAGCGCATTTAACAGCGGCACGTAAAACTTCCGGGACCTGCACCCGTTAGCTGTACAGAATCTTGGGTGAGTCTGGGCACTGGTTTTACTCCTGTTGGTTGTGGTTGTTCAATCCTTCTTGCCTTCCTGCCCCCGAGGGGGCAGCCGCCGCCCGC
>Ga0187861_10000835_pt1 | contig 34340 bp, 33 predicted proteins | sample June2016WEW_10_1_3_FD_132986 | JGI IMG/M metagenome (GOLD analysis project Ga0187861, IMG submission 132986) | Peatland microbial communities from SPRUCE experiment site at the Marcell Experimental Forest, Minnesota, USA - June2016WEW_10_100 | ecosystem: Environmental > Terrestrial > Soil >...
AATGCCCGCTCCAACGACCAACGCAGAGGGCTTGATCCCAACTCTTCTTGCCTCCAGAGCCTCGTGGAGAGAAACCCTGGCGACGGCTGCCTGTACGATATGTTTCGCTTTTTCTGTTGCCCTCTCCCTTTCCTTATGAACCCAGGAACACTGCTCACGGATATTTGCGATATTGAGGAGATAGGGATTGAGGCCTTCTGAAGAGATAGCATTTCGAAAAGTCATCTCATGCATCCGAGGAGAACAGGCAGCGACCACCACCCGATCGATGGAGAGCTCGCGGATATCCTTTTTGATTAAATCCTGTCCGGGGTCGGAGCAGAGATAACGGTAGTCCCGGGCCACTTTTACCCCGGGAAGCGTACCGGTAAAATTGGCAAGTTCTTGACAATCAACTGTGGCAGCGATGTTGGTGCCACAGTGACAGATATAGACACCAATCTTTTGTTTCATTTTGAACCGAAATCGTCCAAGGGGTCTAGGTTTCAGGGGGACGAGAGTCTTCTCTTACGAGAAACACTAAAACCCTTTAAACTCGAATCCTTGAACCCTCCAGGGTGAGAAAGGTCTTATCCAGCTGAGCCATATGGCCCAAATATAGGGGAGACCTTTCAACAAGAAAGACTTTCATTCCTTCGTTCGCAATGGTCAGGGCAGCCTGAATTCCAGCAATGCCAGCTCCGACGACAAATGCAGAGGGTTTAATCTCCTCCTTTCTTGTGGTGAGAGCCTCGTGGCGTAAAACCCTTGCTACGGCTGCTCGAACGATATGTTTGGATTTCTCCATAGCGTTTTCCATATCCTTGTGGACCCAGGAACACTGTTCCCGAATTTTTGCAATATTGAGGAAGTAAGGGTTAAGCCCCTCTGCGGAGACGGTATTTTGAAAAGTGACTTAATGCATTCGAGGTGAACAGGCTGCCGCTACGACTCACTACACAAGTAGAGATACGAAAAGATGAATAGGAAAGGCCTGCCACTTAACAGGATCGGCTTCCCCGGCCTCTTAATCACTGAAAGTGATTGTTGCTGCGGCAATCCAACATGCTCCACCAACGATGAAAGCAATGATCACTACCTCTCCCAAAAGTGGTAATCCCAATCGGATGCCGACGAGCTTACTGTACAACCATGACAATAGCCTGGAAAAGGAAAAGGAAAATTGTATTTCTGGCGAAGTTCTAAATACCCTCTCTCTACTTCTATATAGTACTCAAGAGGCGAAGGTGACTGATCCTCTAAAGCTGACCCTTTTTCTACAGCCCATACATCCATCCTGGGAAGGACATCATGTGACATTAAAAATTCAAAGCCACTCAATGTTGATTTTACAGCACTCTTAACATCTTTGAAACCAAATGGCTGAGCCATCTCCACCCCAGTGACAAAGTCTGACAAGATCCTCCCCTTCCCAAAAATCTCAACCGCATCTATCATTTGCCTAATAAATTCGTCTCTCCCAATTACTCTCGCCTTTCCTGGACAAATAATGTTAAATAACCTTTCATCCCATACCTCCAGGTTCATGTGAAGGGAAGTAACACCTGTATCGTATAACTTCTTAATCTCGTCTTTTGAATGAGGCACGATTTGGAAATATGACGACCACAATTTATTTACGCCTAATTTTTCCCCAATGGCATATAGATACTCTATCAAGAATTCAAGTTCATTCTTCCCATCCCTCGGACGAAGAATCGTACCAGCACTAAGGGCCATATGCCGGAACGGTGGATCCAGAAAAGCTTTTTCCATGCATTTGGCTACTAATTTGGGATCGTGGCGAGTAATTACCCCTTTTTCCTGTTGTTTTTTGCCCTTCAAATGAGTTACGATGTTACAAAATAAGCATTGTTCGCCTTTAGTCCAGAAATCACAATAATAATCAAAACAACAGACGACCTTATCTTTCCCTATGGGTTGAACAATCGCTTGCATCGGAGTATCTCCAATAGTCTCAAATAGCCATTTAGGAGCCTTTTCAAAATAAACTTTTTCTACCTCTTCACCGGTTCCATCCCGAAGTATAAATTTCCCCTCTACTAAATCTACAAGATAGGGAGACTTTGTGTTGTACCTTACCTGCACTGCAGCATCGTCACTCTCAAAATAGAGATAATGAGGGATCTTCCCTTCTACAAAAGCTTCTTCTCCTCCAATATCTTGAGAAAAGATAAAATAACCCTTGCATTGGATTTTCTCCTTCCCAATAGCCTTCAAGGCAGTCTCACTAAACTTTACGCCTATCCGCAAAAGGTCTGCTTTAAGTATTATGGTCTTGGGTACGTCAGGGAATTTCTTCTGTAAAGCTTCTATACTTTGAGTTGAAATCATTTTTAACCTCCTTTTGACTATCTGTTGACCAACCTCCTACATGAGTTTGTGAAGTGGAAAAAACCTCCCAACATAGGTTATTAATCCCCTCTCAGACGCCACTTCCCCTAATTATTTATAAATGGTGATTGCCAAACCATTTACCCGGGCCTCTACACAGGGTTTATAATTATCCCTGTGATAACTCTTCAATCTTTCTGAGGAACGCAGGAAATACTATATTCCAATCTCCTACGACACCTAATTTTGCCTCCTTAAAGATATTAGCTCGAGGATCTTTATTGATAGCCACAATGGTCCTTGAACCCGAACAACCGGCCATATGCTGACTGGATCCTGAAAGGGCTACAGCGATGTAGACTTGAGGTGCGACAATCTTGCCCGTGAGGCCTATTTGAATTGTGGTTGGTACCCAACCCGCGTCACAGGCGGCCCTCGTAGCACCTACAGCAGACCCTTTCAACAACTTAGTTAGTTCTTCCAATTTCTTAAAACCATCAGCACTACCAATACCTCTCCCCCCAGTAATGATCGTCTCAGCATCTTCCAACTTTATCCCCTCTGCCTCCTCAGTAAACCTTCCCAGTATCTTGGTTCTACTCACTGATTGAAGTAAGCCTACACTAATCTCAATAACTTTTCCTTGCCTCGAGTCATCTCTTACAGAAGGGGGCATTGACTTGAGTCTAACCGTAGCCATTTGTGGGTAATCTTCAGAAATGAAAGCCGCCATTGCTTTTCCACCATAAACCGGTTTTGTTCGTATTAGAGACTTTGAGTCAAAGTCAATCGATAAATCCACACAATCTAAGACCACACTCGTATTTAGTCTGAAGGCAAGACGCGGGGAAAGATCTTGACCAGCAGAAGTCTGCCCCAGAAGAAGAATTCTTGGCATTGCTTGCTCAACTACTTTTACCATGGATGAAAGGAACAAGTCCGTTTCATAATCTCTAAGCAATGGATTATTCACAATATATACCTTATTTGCCCCATGGGCGATTATTTCAGTGGCAATATGGCTTACGTTACAACCTACTAATACAGCACATAATTCCTCTCCTAAGGCATCAGCCAATTTTCTTCCACCACCTAATAATTCCTTTGTAATCGCCCCTAATTTTCCTTCTGCAATTTCGGCATAAATCATAACGCCTTTATAATTTGTCATTAGCCTTACCTTTCTCTTGTGATTTAAATTTATTATAGTTCAAATCAAAGAATTTTCTCTTCTCTAAGTCTCAGGGCTAAGTTGGTCGCCGCCTCTTCGAGTGTTTCTCCTTCTATAATTTCACATTGACCTTCCCGGATCGGTTGAAACAGTTTTGCCAGTTTCAGTCGCCTACCGTTACTTCCGGTTTCAAGAGGATCAAGGCCTATATCTTTAGGCTTCCAGATAGTAGGTTCTTTTCCAAGTGATTCTATGATTCCCATCGCAGTGGGATACCGAGGTTCGCCCAGCTCGTTGCTAACCGTGATAAGAGCGGGTAAAGATACTTCAATAATCTCATAGCCATCCGATGTGACTCGTTCTACCCTCGCATTTTCATCAGTCACTTCTATTTTTCGAGCTAACGTTATACAAGGAAGCCCAAGTATTTCCGCGGTTCCCGACCCAACTTGCCCTGCATCCCAGTCAGCAGCCTGCCTTCCACATAAGATGAGCTCATAGTCTCCTATCTTCCTAATACCTCGCGCAAGAGTGTGAGCGATTGACCAACTATCTCCCCCCCCAAAAGCATCATCTTCAAGAAGTATAACTTCGTCAGCACCCATAGCTAACGGTTTTTTTACTACCTCCCGGTGCAGGTTACTACCAAGGCATATTATCGTAATTTTACCACCATGAATATCCTTGATCCTTAAGGCTGCCTCCACAGCTTGACCATCAAAAGGATTTATTACCGTTGGTACACCTGCAGGACTTATACCTATTTTGTTCACTGGATCAATCTTAAAATTATCCGGTGTTAATTCAGGATCAACGATCTCTTTAACGCAGACAATTATATTCACAATAACCCTCCAATGATAGCAAGAATATATCTGGCCTTTAAGGTAGCAGAAATAGATTAGCAGCCTCTCAATTGCCTCCTGAATCAGATAGTTTCAGGGCAAGCCTCTTTTCCTATAACAGCTCGCCCTGAAACGCCGAAAATCTATTTGGGAACTGAATTCTTCAACTGTCTTAGGAGGTTCTATTTTGGGGCGCCCTTATATAACATATTGGCTGCCTTAATTAGATTCATGCTGCCCATTGACCCGCCATGGTATATACTCAAATTAATACGCATCCAACGTTCAAAGTTAAGTTCTTTCTGTGGAGCCATGCCACCATAAACGTCCAGACCTATCTGAAGGAGCCGTAAGGAAACCGCCTTGCACCAGTAGTTGATATACCACCATCCTAATGGGTTCACTAGTTCTCCAGGCTTCTCCTGGTCACAGTCCCATGCGAATTTGTACATTAAAAGCCTTATGGTTCGCATTAGAACATCTCCCTCGGCCACTAACATTCCTATGTTAGGGTGTAAAATAATCGGTTTACCTCCTTGAATCCTTTTTTTTGCATAATCTCTGATATCTTCCCATATCTTCTGGGTTTCACCCAAATAAGCCATATAATGGATACTCTTAGCTGCAAGGTGGGAACGCAAACCCAAAAATGCTTCATTTAGTTTACCTACCATAAAACGTTTGTGAATTCTACAATTGTTGAAAAGCATTTGTACATTTGCCATAATTTCATTTGCCATCATATCGTTAACACGTAGTACTGACCATCCCGGTGTATTCGTCGGAACCAAGAATTGGGTCATAGATTTAGAAATTGGTCCATCTTTGTCTGTTCTAACGGAAACCACGACATATTCAGATATTCCTGCACCGGTGCAGAACATTTTCTCGCCGTTAATCACCCAGTAGTCCCCATCCTGAGTGGCAATACATTTCCCAGATACCCCTGGCTCGTCGTATGGGTAAAAAAGATCAGTCCCATGGTCAGGTTCGCTTGTTGAAGTAGCAAGAAACATTTTCCTATTTTTCATAAATTCCGGATAAACCACATCCTGTATTTCCTTGGGGGCAGTTTGCAGGTTAGAGAGGTGCTTCCATGGTAATGTAAGGCATCTGCCAAATTGGGAACCACCCCAATACCCTACTGTTTCTGCAAGTAATGTAATCGTCAACCAACCGCCAGTTGGCCCATAACCGCCACCACCATATTTCTTTGGAACACAAAGTTGTCGCAGTCCCACATCATGGGCTTTGCTGATTAAATCCCACGGCATACGTGCTTTTAATTCCTCTTTCGTTGCATTCGACGGAATAGGTTTGTCCGCAAGTTCATTCATCGCCTTAATGTCTACCTCTCTTTGACAAAATTCTTTCGCAAGTGCCACCATACTCTTTTGTTCTTCATTCAATGAAAAATCCATTTCTCAGCCTCCTTTTTTGTTTGTAATTCTGAATTACTGTTACACATGGAACACTTAACACCATATGTCTCAACACTGCTTTTATGCAATCCTTATCATCTATTAATATCACCTCCCTCCGCTTTTTAAAAACATAAATACTTTTATGCCTTCACAAAAAAACCAGCTTCCTAATCATGATCATTTTTTGGAAAATATCGAGAAATCTATTTCACCAACCCCAAATCTTTAAGGTCATTCTTTAATTGTTCCATTTTTTCAGGTAATTTAAGTTTTTTGGCTTCAACATAGCGCGGAATCGCATATATTTTTTCATATCAATGTAAAACCCTGGATCCTTTGAAATCTTCTCCATTGTTTGCTCAAGAACCTGAGCAATCTCATCAGGAGTTTTCCGAGGGGCACTCAAATATCCCGCCATATTATCAATAGTGTTCACCCCAAAGAAAGACTTGGTATCGGGGAGGGTTGGATCAAGTCCAATCTCGGCCGCTGGCTCGGTGAAAAAGAGAATCCGGAGCTTTCCAGCATCTGCTTGGGCCTTGGCAGGCGGGACACCGATTATACCAATAGATACATGCTTCCCCTAAAATACCTTTGGTATAAACCTCCATGGTACTCGCCTCATATATTCCTTATAATTCTTTCCGAATTTTTCCTTCATTACCTCTTCCTCTCTAATCGCCATTAATATAGTGAATATAACAAAAATAACGACTGGAACTAAAATCCACACAATTCCCCATGAAAATGCAAATCCGATGTACATCAGAATTAAACCGAGGTATAATGGATGTCTTATATTTGAATAAATGCTCTCAGTTATCAATTTTTCAATTTTCTCAGATTTTTGATGTGCTTGTTTATGAATCTTATGAGAATATTCATGAATGATTAATCCCATTAATAGTAATACAATTCCAACTATATTTGAAATTGGCGAAAAGGGAATCCTTTGTAGAGAAAATACGGTGCCAATAATCCCTACACCAATCAATATTGGCCACTCAATGGTCATTCTTATAGTCGGCTTTGCTAAAAGGTATTTATCTAACAGATTATCCTTTCTCATATCAAATCACTCAATTATCAACAGGCTTCGGACGATTTCGGACAACTTGATGTTTCAATTACCTTTATAGGATTCTATCTTAACCTGACCCCATTTATAGGATTTTAGAAGCCTTGACCAGACTTAACGAACCCGTTGAACCCCCATGGAGTATAGACATATTAACCCGGACCCAATTCTCAAAAGGCAACTCCTTTTGTGGAGCCATACCGCCATAAACTTCATGGCCTATTTCAATCAGGCGGTAAATTACTTTCTTATACCAAAAGTTAACATACCACCACCCTAGAGGGGACACCAATCCTTGTTTATCTTGCATCCTGTCACAATCCCATGCATCTTGGTATATTAAAAGCCTTAATGTTCGAAGGAGACAATCTCCTTCAGCTATTAGCATCCCAATATTTGGGTGTTGAATAATGGGTTTACCTCCCTGAATCCTTTTCTTCGCATAATCTCTCATTTGTTCCCATTCCCACTGGGATTCTCCTAAAAAAGTCATAAAATGAAGACTCTTACCAGCAAGCCGAGAGCGCATTTCCTCATATGCTCCATTAACTGGGGTCATTCTTAGCCGATCAGGTATCCTGCAATTTTCGAAAAGGAATTGCGTGTTACTTGGAACTTCATTTCCCATCATGTCGTTAACCCGGTGTACGGAGAACCCTGGTGTATTGGTTGGACACAAAAATGTGGTCATAGCTTTGGAGATTTTCGCATTTTTATCTGTTCTAACACTAAGGATGATATAATCAGAAACTCCACCTGCGGTACAAAACATTTTTTCACCATTTATCACCCATTCATCCTTATCTTTATATCCAATAGTTTTTCCTACACTTGGATCATCATAGGGCATCAGTAAGTCACTTCCATGATCAGGCTCGGTTATTGAAGCAGCAAACAGCGTCTTTCTGTTTTTCATAAATGCTGGGAAGAATTCATCTTGAATCGGCTTAGGAGCATAACATAGGGTCGAGCAGTGCTTCCATGGTAGGGTAAACAATCTACCTACTTTGCCGCCATAATATCCTGCTGCCTCTGCAAGTGCATGCATTGTTATCCATCGATCCCCATAACCTCCACCTCCATATTCTTTGGGTACAGCGACCTGTCTTAGCCCCACATCATGGGCCTTGCTGATGATGTCCCATGGTATGCGATCCATTAAGTCTTTTTTCGTTGCATTCGGTGGAACAGGTTTGTCCGCAAGTTCATTCATGCGCTTTCTATCCACTTCTCTTTGACAAAATTCTTTCATAAGGGCCACTAAACTTTTTTGTTCCTCATTTAACAAATCAAAAACGAATGTAAAATCCAACATTTTAATAACTCCTTTCTTTTCTGGAGCCACTCTCAATTCCTGAATCTCAAACCCATGATGCGCCGCAATGTCGGAAAAGATTTCTAGAACTCTTTTTGGAATATCTTGTCGTTGAACCCATTTTCGGAACTTCTGCATCCAGACCAAATGGTATTTTGTGTCGTAAACCATATGAGCACTCCTTCGGATTGCCATACAGCTTCTACATCATATTTTTTCTGCCTATGGCAGACGCACCTTTCATCCCCGTCCACAGGACGGGGTTTTCAGGTGCTATCTTAATAAATATTAATGGAATGCTTACCCAAAGAAAATCTCTAACTATTCCTTTTTTTCACAATTACCCTCCTTTGCATAATGTATCTACATATTTTTTTTACTAATTCTCACTTTTCCCATTTAAAGAACCATTAATCATCCCTTTCTCTTGGATTCGTTAAAACTTTAATGATCCCAAAACACCTCCTGATCCCGATTGCTTATATCATATGATTATTTTGCTTTTAGCCTTTCTATGATACGAACATCCAGTAGATTTTAAAACCATATGCGAGATCACCAAGGTCACAAATGTAATAGGTCTTTCCACAAAGCCACTGGAGATCGACTTTTTAGTGGAACTGGCATCTTCAAATCCATATGGTTTTGCCATCTCAACCACGAGAACTAAATTGGGGTTAACCCTATCAGGTCCCCAATAATTAACTGGATTGATTGTTCACCTTTTGATTTGACCTTTCGGAATCTTCATTCCTTCTTTTGATAAAAGTACTCCCAATCTCCTGCACAGCAGTGGGTAAGGCAGCCTCGGCAGAGTGTGCGATATGGTAAGGTAAAGTTGTATTTATGACGGAGCTCCATAAAGCCTCGTCCAAGTTCGATGTAGTACTCTAAAGGCGGAGGCTGCTGGCCAGCCAAGCCAGACCCGGGCTCGATAGCCCACGCATCCATTTTCGGTAGCACACCGTGCTGCATTAGATGCCCAAACCCGCCGAGGGTTGACTTTACCGCTTCTCTGGCATCCTTGAATCCAAATGGTTGAGCCATTTCTACCCCTGTGACAAAATTTGACATCACATGCCCTTTGCCAAAGATGTCAACCGCCTCAAACATTCGGTTGATCCACGTTTCCCAGCCCACCGTCCTTGCTTTGCCAGGGCAAATAATATTGAACAATCTCTCATTCCACACCTCCAAGTTCATACAGAGGACAGCGATACCCGTTTCATGCAGCATTTTAACCTCATCCTTTGGTTTAGCCTCTATTTGAAATAAAATTGGTTGAGAGTTTGTCCCGGCCTCTTCCCTGATCGCGTTTAGAAAGTCGCAGAACCACTCGGTTTCACTCTTACCATCCCTCTTTCCAAGGATAGTCCCTGACGAAACAATTCCGTGACGATACCCCTTCTCTACAAAAGCAAGCGCTAATAATTTGGCATATTGCTCAGGTTTTTGCCAGGTAATCGCCTTCTCCTCCCTCGTTTTCTTATCCTTTAGGTGACTGACAATATCACAGAACAAGCATTGCTCACCTGTACTCCAGAAATCACAATAGTTAGTGAGGGGGGCACCTACTACCATATCAAAGCCTAAAGTAGCAACAATTGCCTGCACAGGTGTACCGTCCTCTAGTGTCTTAGACAACCACTTAGGCGCAGGCGGGAAATAGACCTCCTCCACTCCCCCTGTTTCATCGCAGAACACGAATTTATCTCCCGTCCAATCGATAAAGTAGGGAGAGAGTGGATTGAGGCGGGTCTGGATGATTGTATCGTCACCTTTCAAAACAATGAAATTAGGGATCTTCTCGCTTATCACAGCCCCGCGGGCCATATCTTGAGAAAATACGAAGAAACCCTTAAACTGGATATCCAGCCCCTTCGCCGCCTCCAAAGCAGCTTGTGTGAATTTTATGCCAATCCTCACAGCGTCCGTCTTGATAATTATGGACCTTGGAACGTCACGAAATTTATTACACAGTACCTCTATACTCATCTTTGCCTCCACTTCATAATGTGTTTTACTCCAAGTTTACAACCCCATTGGAAACCTAATTAAAGGGGATTACCTCCCTTTGAACCCCGCTCGCCATCATCCCCGCCCTCAATGTGCGGTATTCTGGCGGATTTTTATAAACGAGTAAAGACTCGATTTCAGAGAATAAAAAATCACTTAAGGCAAACATCCGAATCCTTTACTTCTCTCAGCTTTCATTTTTCCCTATAACCCCAAAATTTCTGTGAAAAAAGATTCCAAAACTCCCATTACAAAATGAAGTACCGTCCACCTTTGAGCATAAAGTCAGCAATCATTCGGCGGAGAGCAACCGAATTGACAGGCATGTATTGGGTCAATTTTCTTAAATTCAATATTTGATTTTGAAGCATGTCTTCATCAGCAACGGCAGCAAAAATTAGTTTGGCCCAGCGCTCCACACGCATGAGGGCATCCAGAATATAAACCTGGGAAATAGCAGTGGGAATTTCGGCTTTTTCTTCCCCCCATCTTTGCTTTATCTTTTGAGTTCGCAGCAGACTACTTTCCATGGCAAAAACTTCAATAATGATATTTGAAATCATTCCCATGAGCTCTTGGTGATCTTCCAAATCATAAGGATAAGTCTGAATAACAGTTTTTAATGAAAGAAGAGCAACCTTTTTTGTATTTTCCACCAAATTAGCCAATTCCCTCAGCCACTTTTCTTGAAGATTTGTGTCTACAGAGGACGCAGCCCTCTCAGATATTACTTTCTCCATGGCATTAATCAAAGGCAACTCGCCTTTTATACCTCTTTTTAAAAGCATCCTTAATATCAACAAACGATTAATCTCATTTGTTCCCCCAAAAATGCGATTAATACGAGAATCCCGATAATATCGTTCCACTGGATAATCTTTAATATACCCATATCCTCCATGGATCTGGACAGCTTCATCCACAACATAGTCCAACATTTCAGAGGCATACACTTTATTGATTGAACATTCTGGAGCGAATTCTTTAATCGCCATAGCCAAGTCCAAAAGATCCCCATTCGAAGTTATATTGATTGTTTTTAATCGATCTTCGAGAAGCTTCGAAGTTCGATAAGCCATGCTTTCCCCTACAAAAATCCGTATAGCCATTTCAGCGATTTTTTCTTTAATCAGACCGAAATTTGAGATTGATTTTCCAAATTGATATCTGTTTTTGACATAACTAATTGAATCCTTGAACGCTAACTTGGCAGCCCCAACACATGCTCCGCCCAGCTTGTAGCGTCCTATGTTCAACGTGTTAAAAGCGACCATGTGCCCTTTTCCCGGGTAAAAAATGAGATTCTTTACAGGAACTTTAACATTTTCAAGTGTAAGACTTCGGGTGGAAGTTCCCCGAATTCCCATTTTATCTTCTTCTTCGCCAAAAGAGACTCCCTTAGAATCCCTGTCAACAATAAATGCTGTAAATTTTTCGCCATCGATTTTAGCATAAGTGATGAAAACATCTGCATAACCTGTATTGCTAATAAACTGTTTCGTTCCATTTAAAATATAATACTGTCCATCATCTGAAAGGGTAGCTGTTGTTTTTACGCCTAGGGCATCCGACCCGACATCCGGCTCAGTTAAGGCAAAGGCCGCGATTTTCTTTCCTTTGGCCAGGTCTGGCAAATATCGATTCTTTTGTTCATTGTTTCCAAAATAAAGAATTGGTAGAGTTCCAAATGTAGAATGAACCATATTAGCTAAAGCAAAGGGTCCCCCGCTAGAAACTTGCTCGGTTACAATCAAAGAGGTGGTTTTGTCTAATCCAAAGCCTCCAAATTCCTTCGGAACATCTACCCCTTGCCATCCCATTGATGCTCCCTTTTTAAGAAGTTCTAACATCAAGCCTTCTGTTTTACTCTCCAATTCTTTTATCCGAGGTTCCACCTCTCCACGCACAAATTCCTCCAGGATCTTTGCAATCAGTTTCTGGTTTACGTTCATATCTTCTGGAGTGAATATATTATCGGGATGTGTGATGTTTACTAAAAAACTCCCCCCTTTAGTAATTGCCTCAGCCATCTCTTCCCTCAATCTTTTTGGGCTTTCCTCTAAAATAGTATTTGTTGTCATTCACTTCTTGACACATCCCGTTTCTGAATCAGTATAATAAATGATAGAATCTTGTCTTCATCACTTAATGTTTAAGTCAATATCTTTTAGGGCTTTACGTAAGTGAACCATATGTTGTTCCATCAGTATCTTTGCTTTCATTGGATTCCGGTCCTTAATTGCCTCCAGTATTTTCTGATGGAACTTTAGTGTTTCTCCTTGATGCTTTTTCCTGATGGATGTGGGTGTTATCCTATAGAAAACTACCCTCAATGTCTTCAAGATGATGATGAACATCGGATTTTTAGTTGATGAGGCAAGAATAACGTGGAAGTCCATGTTCTTATATCCTGTGACCTCATCCCTCTCGTAAATTATTTTGGTCTCACTAATATTTTTTTCCATCTCTGAAATGAACTCTGGATCTAAATCGATTGATGCAACTATCTCTGCAATAGATGGTTCAAGAGCTTCTCTGAACTGAGCGATGCTATCTCCTGAAAATCCCCCCATTCCAAGAGCCTTAATCAAAAAGTCACTGATAGAGTCAGCTGTTAACTGCGTAATGGTCGATCCTCCTCGAGATCCTCGTTTGACCTTGATCATTTCATGGGCTTCAAGCATCCTCAAAGCTTCTCTCACGGTATTCCGACTTACACCAAATTGTTTCGTCAATTCGTTTTCTGACGGGAGGATGGAATTCGGTTTTAACTCACCAAAAAGTATTTTTTGTTCAATCTGTCGAACAATCACCTCTGACATTCGCAGGGGGCTTTTGATTTTTCTAAAGGAAACCATTGTTTTATCAAATGTCCTACATATGACTATTACTCTTTTATCTCTAAAAATCATATTTGTCAAGGGAAAAAATTCTTTGTGCAATGGAAATCTGGCATAAAATGTTTTTTTTCGATACAAACTTCCCAATGAGTCATACTTCTTCATCATCGCAGAAGGAGATGACTCATGGATACCGGGAAAACCGTATTTGCCCAGCTCATGGACTTTTTACCCGGTTAAGAATTTCAGAAATGCGTTCAACGATACAACGGCCACTACAAGGTCAAACGCTTTTCTTGCTGGAGCCAACGACCTATTGGGAAAGTCTCCGAGACATCGAGGCGTAGTCGCCCTTTGTAAATAGGGGGATGCTAAACTAAGCGCTAACAATGAGTTCCAACCCCTTGTTGAAAGCTTTGAGAGATGTATCTAATACCTTTCCCTGAAATCGTTCCGCAAGAACATATATCATTGTTTCTTTACTGATTGGTAAGATATCCACACCCACCAGTGAGCCTAGCAGGATTATGTTTGCGTATATTGGATCTCCAATTTCCAGCGCTTCTTCAGTAGCGTTAACAAAAATAGTTCTCAATGAAAATCTTATGATCATTTCTTTAACCTCATTCAAGTCAGGATAAACCACACCGCCAGAAGGGTATATTGGCCTAGGGTTCACGATAGAAACAACATTGGGGTTGCCAAATTCACCCAAAGCCCTTAATGTTTCTACCGGTTCCATACCAAGGATGATGTCGGCTTTCCCGCTAATGGTTATTGAACTAAACAACGTCTCTTTTGAGATTCGTACATGACTTGTAACTGATCCTCCTCGTTGACTAACACCATAGGTGTCCGCGACGCTCACCATATAGCCCTCATTTAACAAAGCTGTGCCAACTAATGCCGATAGTAAGATGTTACCTTGCCCGCCAACACCACAAATAATTAGATTGAGCGGTTCTTTTTTCAAAGGCCTCTTGTTCATCCAATTTGTTCCTCCTTAATAATCGCATTTGCTGGGCATATGTCAGCGCATAGCCCGCATCCGACACAAATAACTTCGTCTACAGCAGCTTTACTGGTTTCCTTATTCCACACTAGTCCAGGGCACCCGAATAATCTGGTACAAAGATTACCACAGCCACAGGTTTCCCCTAAACATTTCACAGAATCGATATGCATCTTGTATTCTCTTTGTATATTTCTTTTCGCTTTTAACAACTGGCACATATGTCGCATTATTATAACCCTAGCATCTCTGTCTTTCTTCATCATGCTTAGCAGAGTCTTGGTAGCATTTTCTAGATCAAAAGGATCACAAACCTCAACATGAGCACCTATTGCCCGGCAAACAGATTCCATGTCTACCACTGTTGCCGGCTCCCCTGTGGCAAGTTGTCCCGTACCAGGATGGGGTTGGAAACCTGTCATGGCTGTCGCACTGTTATCAGCAATGACAAGAATGAATTTAGAATTATTGTAGACGCAATTAACCAGAGCCGGCAAAACGGCATGGAAAAAAGTTGAATCACCACATATAGCAAGAACAGGTTGATCAAAACCAAACTGTTTCAGGTTCCCCAGACCATTTGCCACGCCTGCTCCCGACCCCATTGCATGCAGTGTCCTTGACTGAAAAAAGCCAGCGCCAACCAAACCCAAAGTGTAACAGCCGATGTCGCCACAGAGAAAACCATTACGGCCGTCCAGTAGAAGTGCTTTCTTTATTGCCCAAAATGTGGCCCTATGAGGACAACCAGCGCACATATTGACAGAGCGATTAGGCAAGATTTTGATTGCTTTTCTAATTTCTCTATCATAAGTGAGATCCCGTAGTTGATGTGCAACCCCCAAGATATCCATTAATGCGTAAATGACTAAATTTGTGTTTTTTTCATCATAAGGCGTAAAATGTCCTGATCGTTTACCATAGAAGGTGAGGTTAGATTTGAACGGAGGCAAACTAGCAGCCAGTTCCATGACGCTCTGTTCTAGAAATGGATCTGTCTCCTCAACAAACAAAACTTTCCTGGTGGTACCCAAATGTTTTGATATGAGCTTTTCTGGAAGTGGCCAAGTAGTACCCAATTTTAACACTCCCACTCTTTCGCCGGCTTTTAACTCATCTATAGCTTCACTGCAATAAGATCTGCAAGCGCCACAGGTTATGATTAATAATTCTGGATTCTTAGGTCCTACGTATCGATTAAAGATAGATGTCTCAAAAATTTCTCGTGCCTTTTCTATTTTTATATGCAACGCTTTGTGAAACCCAGGAAACGGGCCTGCTGCAAACTTGCTCATTTTGGGTTTATACATATCCCATAGCTCAGGGAAAAAGGCCTTTTTCTTTTCTTTCTCAGGCAGCTTCCCGAGCACAACATTACTTTTTGTGTAGGAAATACGAGTCACGCCCCGTACAATTGTTAAGAGGCCTACTGCCTCGGAGACCTCGTACGCCCACTTTATCATTTCTTTGGCTTCCTGGGCGTTACTTGGCTCTAAAAGAGGATTGTCCAGCCATTTTGCTATAGTCCTTGAGTCCTGCTCGTTGCTGCTCGTAACTTGGCTTGGATCATCAGAGACAAAAATCACCATGCCGGCCTCACCTATACCGCTCATATTGAGATTGACTATGAAGTCAACAGCAACATTTGCCCCATTCTGTTTCATTGCCGCAAAAGAACGTATGCCCGCGAATGATGCGCCAGCTGCCACTTCCATCGCCACTTTCTCATTCACCGACCACTCTGCATGGATATTCATTTGTTTAGCAACACTTGCTATCGTAAGAAGAACTTCTGATGAAGGACTCCCAGGATAGGCAGCTGCAACCCCTATGCCAGCTTCGATGGCACCTCTGGCGATAGCTTCATTACCCATTAAAAGCACGGTAGCACCAGGCTGATTCATTGCAATGCTCGACATTGGTCTACCTCCTCAACATGTATTGACAAATATTAACTTGTTAATTTCCTAACAGTTTGTCAGTAAAATCCTCAGAGAGACCACCCACGTAAAGGAGATTTCTTTTGTTACCGGTCTTCTCAACAATGTTTCTTAACGCTGTCTTCTTTCTTCTGAACGCGACAGTTTTTAGGTGAGTCAATCTTTCATCAGGTAACACCTGGGTAACAAGGCTTCCCTTTGCCATAGCCAGCTTCACAAGCTCGACACCCTTTTTTGAACGAATGATGGCGGTATTCCAACCAGGAAATGCAGATCCAGCTGAGCCAATAGAAATGTCTGAGAACTCTGCTGTCATGTCCCAACAAAACCGACAGGCAGGATTAATGTATGGTCTAATTTCGTCAAGTGAAACTGATTTTTTGCCATTTTCGATATGTGTGTATATATCGAATGTATAGTGAGGAGTATGAGGAATATCGAATTTATATACCTGTGACAGATCACAAACCTCCATTAGACGCGGGTGGAAAATATTTGGAAGCAATGCCCAACCACAAAACAAACCCAGGGTCAATTTGACATCGTTAGGATTTACATTGTTTTTAGGTGGGTCGTTTTTTATCTTGCTTAGAGCTTCGATTTGACAACCCAAGCCCACTACTGCTAACTTTTCGGTGCTATCTTTAGGAATGCCTCTATAGGCCTCAAGAACAAAGCTAGCTTCGTAACTTGAACCAGAACACTGAAGCAATTCTTCTCTGCTTCGAGCCAAATAACCACGTGGAACTTTGTTTCCGTCCATCTTGGTGCATACTACCTTGTCGATCATTCCCTCTTCTAATGCAACCGCGAGGAGGGTTGTTATCGTTCCTCCATCTTGCCCTTTTTTGATAATTTCTGGATCTTTTGATCTAGCCATGTAGACCTCCAAAGCTAGACCAACTTCCTCATCACCATAAGGAACCCCAAGAATGTTCTCACTCATAGCGTTTATGTCTGAGTAAGTTCTCGGACAATATTTGTAACAATCGCCCTCATTTACGATACATTTATCCAGAATTACAATTCTTCCTTCATGAACAACGGTGTAAGGACATCGGGTAATGCACGCTCCACATCCGGTACATAGTCCTTGATTTATTACTTCTTCGAATAATTCTTTTACTCCTTTTTTGTCGTCTGACATAACTCAACCCCTTTTCAAACCTGATTCAGAAAGCCTCAGTTCTCTAAATAATTGAAAAGAAAATGAGATGTATTTAGAATAATCAATTACTGAATAGATCATTTCCTTGCATCTCTTTCAAATTAAAACTCAGTAATGTCCCAACGTTGTGTTGAAAAAATTATGTGACTACTTAAATACAATGGAAATCTAGTATACGCATGGGGTTTTTGACTTTTTTAAAGACAACCATTGTTTTGTCAAATGTCATACATATGACTTACTACCATTTATAAATCGAAAAATTATATGTGTCAATAAGAAAAATTTCTTAAACAGTACTTCTCAAATTAATAGGCGAAATTTTTAAAGTTAGATGTTGAAATTATTAGATTTTTTAACAGGTTTCGGCTGTTTTTAAAATCCCGTTTCCTACTTCTTTTTTAACAGATTCATTTTGCTGTCCAAACCCTCATGCCCGAGAAGGTCACCACCGAGGATGAAAATTATTGGACTATAACGTCATCCATTTTAATCTTTCTGTGGAGGGAAGAAGGTCGTAAATTCTTAGTGGTCATACACCGATGTCCAAACTGACCTGCGTTGATCGGAAGTACCACGGATTGTTGTCCCCATGGGGAGCACGCGTGTTAAATTTTTCAACCATGATCTACCCTCTTTCCAGAAAGGAGATTTCCTATGGAAGCCATTCTTGAAAGGTGTTGTGGGATTGATGTCCACAAGAAAACCATTACCGCCTGCTTCATGGTTGGTAAACCTCATGAGAAACCCAAAAAGGTCGTTAAAACGTTTACCACCATGACCCGAGACCTTTTGGCCTGTAAGGATTGATTTGAAAGTCAGGGATGCACCCATGTTGTCCTGGAAAGTACCGGAGTCTACTGGAAACCTATCTTCAGCATCTTGGAAGAGAGCCTGGAAGTGATTCTGGCCAATGCCCGAGATATCAAAAATGTCCCAGGTCGGAAAACCGACGTCAAGGATTGTGAGTGGATTACCCAGCTTCTTCGCCACGGTCTCATCAAGGGGAGTTTCATTCCACCCAAACCCATCAGTGAACCTCGGGAGCTGACCCGCTATCGGCAGAAACTGATTCAACAGAAGTCCTCGGAGGTCAACCGCCCCCAGAAGTTTCTCGAGGATGCCAATATTAAACTGGCCTCTCTCGTCTCCGACATTCATGGCCAATCGGCTCAGGAGATGATCCGGCATTTGATCCAGAATAACATTACTCCCCAGACGGCTCACCTGGCCAAAAGTCGTCTTCGGAGCAAGCTTTCTGAATTAGAAATGGCCCTGGAGGGGTTCCTGACTGATCATCACCGAGTGCCCTTTAAAATCTCTCTTCAGATGACTGCCTCCTACGACGAGGCGATTGAAAAACTCAACGAAGAGATCGATCGGAAGATGAAACCTTACATTGAAACCTCTCAAAAGCTTCAGACCATTCCCGGCGTAAAAAAAGTCTGTTGAAACCATCATTGCCGAAATCGGGGTAGATATGAGTCAATTTCCCTCTCATGCTCACCTGTCATTTTGGGCAGGGATCAGCCCTGGCAACCATGAAAGTACAGGCAAACGACAGAGCGGGAGGAGTACTCCGGACAAAAAATGTCTCAAAAGCAGCTTAAACGAATCTGTCTGAGGAGCTTCCAGGACCACAGGGAAATATCTCCAAGCCCGATATCACCACCTAGCTTCTCGAAGAGGTAAAAAGCGAGCGTCCCTGTCCTTAGCTCACACCCTCTTGATCATGAATTACCATATTGTCAAAGAACAATGCACCTATACATATCAGTTCATCGTGGCTTTCTTTTTTACGTTTACCTCTGCTAATCTTGTGCCCCGGTGCCGCACTTTTCGAGAGATATTCTTCAAAAGCCTTGTAAAGAATTTTAAGGCCACCCTTACTTTACTTTATCTTGGCGGGAATAACAATAAGCCCTGCCAAAATACCTACGACGCCCATGAAAATGAAACCTAGCCAGGCTGAGCCAGACGCGTCCATAACCATTCCTACTGCAAGCGGTCCAATAAAACCCCCTACAGTTCCTATCATAGTGATAAATCCTAATGCAGTACCGGCAAGTAAGGTACCGATTTGTTTTATCTCAACTGAAGCTGTCATCACTATTGGCGGCATTGGCCCGAAGGCAGCCCCTGCAATAACGAGAGCTATAATAAGAGGAACTCCTGTAAACATTATAAAACCAGGCATACAAAGTCCAAAAATAATTGCACAAACAACGAGAAACACCTTTCTTTTTCCAACTTTATCTGAAACTATCCCTCCAACTATTTTGAATATGAGAGATGCCGCGAGCATAATAGATATAAGCTCCCCTGCACGGATTACTCCTTTTTCTTGTAGCGTGATAGGAAGTAGAGTGAGGATTGTCATCAAAGCTCCATAAACAAATCCATAGTATAGGGCAATTAACCGGATGTCCTTGATTTTCAAAACCTTCCTGAATTTACTTGCAATATTTTCCTCTTTATTCTGGGCATCTGTCACGGTTTGCCAATCCCTATAGAAAAAGAGCCAGAGTAACGCCATGACGAGGCAAATACCGGCGAGCACAAGCGTTGTGCCTCGCCAGCCGTTAAAGGCAGGAGACATGAATCTGACAGCAGTTCCCTGGGCTATAGCTGCACCAAATGTAATAGATGCGAAACATATTGCATTCATCGTTGCCAGCTCTTTTGGGAGAAACCATGTACTGAGGACTTTTGGCATGAGAGCCATAAAAACAGCGAATCCAGCCCCGAGAAAAAACATACATATAATAAACGCAGTTGCACTTCCTGCAAAATAACGAATTCCTCCTCCAGCTGCCATGATGATTGCGGCCCCTCCTAACACCCAACGACATCCTATTTTGTCGCTCAATCCTCCTCCGAGGGGGGCAAAAAAAAGTGCCGCCACCGCAAACGTACCCATTACGGTTCCCATCTGAGTTTTAGTTAGAGGTATCTCCTTCACTATTTCAGAAAAAAGCGGCGGTATACAGTGTGCTGCTATGGTACCAAAGAACATATTTAAGAAAAGCAAAATGATAACCAGCCACCGGTACATATTTTTCTGATTTTCCATATCTTCTCCTCAAGTCATTAAAATAAATCTTAACCGTTCACTCCCCTCAATAGTAATAATCTTTATGCGGGCTTGGAGGAAGGAGCAATGCTTCTCTATTTAATGCTATTGTTTCTTCGATATGCTGCCCTGCATGTTGACCGAGTGACTGATGCATCTCAATGGAACTGGCCAGGGAAGCGAATGCTCGGCTATCTTCAGTAATTCAGGTACCAAAGCTGATTCTCAGAAAAATAACAGAATGCCTCTTCCTCAGGACTTCCCCAGCCTTTCTACAGCAATAGAAGCTACTCCTTGGAAGATTCATGAGTTGACACCCCCCCCGGATTCCTTTGAACCCGGGGAGGTGACGGAGAAGAAGTTCTCTCTTGTCTCGGCTTTTTCGAGGGTATGTTTCAAAGGCTTTTTTTGAAGAGCTCTTTTCCCAGAGTCAACTGGCCGACCAGTCGTTCCAGCTGTTCGACGCGATCGGCCAGGGCTGCTTCCTTGGTCGGTTCATTGCCAAATTTTCCTCGGGCGTATTGTCTCTTCCAATGATAGAGGAGGCCGGAGGAGATATTATGGCGTCGACAGATCTAGGCAGCAGTGGAGGTTTGGCTCAAAAGCTCTTCGACGATAGAACGTTTAAGTTCTGGAGAAAAGCGCCGTTGGTTTCTCATGACAAGATCCTTTCTTCCCCTCAGGGGACCAAGATCCTGTCATCCCTCTAACATATTTTGTCCAGTTTTTGGGGTACACTCCATAGCTCACTATCACTAATAGTATTCATTCGCTCAGGTCGATTCAGAGTTATGGTTACAACATGGTTTTCTTTTTCATAGAGTAAGATATCAGGCCCTGTAATTGCCATGTTCTTGGCCCCCTTTCCCTAATTTTTTAAACTTGACATCAACAATCATCCGCTACCACTACTTTTTAGACAAACCCATCTATTTGGCTCTCAGGACAAGTGAAACATATATGTTGTGGCCCTTCTCCCCTCTTTTGAAGGTCATCCTCCATGCCCCCTTTTGAAGTCATAGACTGAAATAGCTATATCCAAACCCCATGACCAACTGGAACGTTGATGGCCTCGAGCTAGCTGACTACTGGCCTCTTTTAAGCAAGGCAGATGGCATTATATCAGTGTACATCCTACCAGTGCCGTTTAATTTATATTCGTGGGTATAATAAGTGCCCATCCCGAACTGTACATCCATTCCAACTACACCCGTATTATAGGAATATTTGTCCCCATCGGGAAGTAGGTGTTTTTTATTATCTACACTCCAAATCTTCCAGAGTTTCCCTGCTCGATCCGAAGCGATTGAATAGTACAAATCAAGATTTTCTTCATCAAGGTAAACTACTTTCTTGCTTTGAGGGTATCCATGGATTTTGGGTTTTATCTCTATGACATAAACGTTTCTTATTTCCCAATTGTCGCTCGGAAAAGGCAACTTGTTTCCTACTTGTAGCTTCTTCGCAAGTGATAAACTCATTGGGCTCTCTTCAACTGCCAACACCTTCTGTTCCTTTACGAATTGATAAGTAAACTCTTGGATCTTGCCATTGAACCCAACCAAGTCATCGTACGCTTGAATCGTGCCTTGAAGAGGGGTAGATCTTTGCGATGCGTCCCCCCTTAAAACCCTTCTCAAAGTAGGTAGATATGTGTACGTATCGTCAGACTTCATTGGATTCTGGTACTTGTACAGTAGCGAAGTAAAATTTTTAACGCTATTGGGATAAGTATATTGCGACAATTGAGCGTCTTCTAAGCCAACAGGAGTCTTATATGAAGGCTTAGGATTAGTGTACAGGCGGTTAACAAAAAAGATCTCTATTGATTGAGCTGTATACCAAATTACCGACTCCCCTTTCCTTCGTACATAGCTTATCCAAGGCCCCTCCCTATCGTCACAATAATACCTATATCTGTAATTATACATCAGCTTAGTAGCGAAGTCCTTGTCATTCTTATTTAACCCGGGAAAGGGTAAACCACTGTAATCATATCCACCTGCAATATATCCATCTTTATCCAATGTGAACTTGCCACGGTTTTTTTCTGAAAGCGCCAGAAACGCCTTCGGCCATGGCGATGATTTTGTCTCGCTAACCTTGATTGAAATTGGGTCACCGGTCCCATCCCACCCGTTTTCAAAGCCCGCAAGGTACTCTTCTGGAAAAAGATGCGCATATTTCTTATAGTTATTTTTATCTATCACCTCACCCGGCTTCGGCATTTCCTGGCCAAAAGAAAGCGAGGTGAATAAAAAACAAGAAACCAAAGATACAGCCAACAAGGCCAGAATTGTTTTCATTCTCTTTCTCATGTTATTCCTCCTCCTGTAATGTATTTCGATGTTAGTTAAAGATCTATGTTAGTTTAAAATTTTCTTTACATGTTAAGAAGGAGCGTCTATCATTCCCTTGAGGTATGAGAGGGAGATTCGACTCCTCCTTTCTCATAAAGAATTACCAATCAAACTGACTTGTTAAAACGACCATGTCTTTCGTCCGAAATATACCCAATCCCGTGAAATTATTTTTCCCGTAAACGTTGATATACTTTAATTCAAATGAAAGCCTTTGGTTCAGCCAAGGGGGCATATATTTCACGGACGGCATGAGTAATCCGCTTCTGCCCCATGGGGTATACCCCACTACCAATTGTGTTGAGAACATGTTATATAACCAATTTGTCCCTATGCTCAGGTTGAAGCTCGGGTTCCATTTTATCAACTCTGTGTCATAAACGATATACTGAAGATTCTTGTTTTGTGGTATCCATTCGCCAACATGCTCAATAGTGATGTCGATAGGAGCTGTTTTGTGCCATTGAAAATACAAAAAACTTTTGAGGTCATAGGCAATTAGATATTTCACATCGCCCCGGCGTACGATAGCATCAGAATCTCTCAGATCATGGGTATTGAAGGGCTGGTTCGGTACGTAGGTAGCTTCGACCCTCAAAACACCCGGGATCGGGATTTCTCCGGTCAGTTGTTTGTTCATGTAAAAACCAAAGATGTCCTTATTGGGATGAGAGAGGATGTATTCTCTATATGGGAGATGCGTTCCAGGATCAACCGCTCCGGTTAAATTTCCCCTCTTAATGATCGGGTTATACTCCTGTGTGTGAAAGTAAGAAACGCCAAAATTAAATCCTTCTAATGTGGTGTTGGTCCTGAATCCCCCCCTCGCAAACTCCCCCCAGCCCTGTGGATACTCATGGAATAGGGCCGGAAGCGCTGTCGGAACCCAATGACTACCTGGAGCATGGGGATTGAAAACCCAGTCTCTCGACAACGGTGGAAATTGGACTTTACTAGGATCACCGAATAACAAATAATTTCCAACAGACAATGGTGGGTCAAACCGGCTTTCTGCATTGAAGGCAAACCTCCCTCCGGCCCTACCCGCTAAAGGGACAGCAAAGCTATCAGCCCAATTCACAGTGTATTTATTTTGTACCAAATTTGGATTATAGATCCATTCAAAGCTTGAATTGATGCTAGGGATGTCATGCCTTCCCCTGACCATCCAAGAGGGTATGCGGGTGTCCTCCAGATTCGCAAAGGAAAAGGTAAACCGAGTATCATCAGGATGAATCACATCGCCAACTCGGGTTGTAAGGGCTTCTCCCCATATAGCAATCTGTCTTCCAACTCTGATAGAATGGTCTTTCACAGGCGCCCATTCAAGATAAACTTCCCTCAAAATGTCGTTAATGTTTCTGTATTCACTATACTCCTTGGCATTTGGCGCTATTACCCCAGCCATTTGACTGGGGACCAGACTGGATGTTGCACCTCTTTCCACACTGTAGTACGGCTCGTATGCAAACTCGACAGCCGACCAGAATCTTAGTGTGTTCGTGATTTTGAAATCCGTGTAACCGCGCAACGAGGTTCTTTCCGTAGCCAGATCGTTGCTGCTCTTGGAAAAAGGCTGAGGGTTCTGCAGAAAAACCCCGGTGTTGTTACGTAAAAACCCGTAAAAGCTCACTTCGGTTTCTTCTCCCAACTTTATCGCCTCCAAAGCAGTGCTATACGACGCCATCAAAAGAGTTATCACTCCCAAGGAAACAGCCATTAAAAAGAACTTTTTTACGGCTTTTTTCATTTTATTCACCCTCACTTTCCGATCGATTCTAAAACCGATCGATTCTAGAAATGCAATTCTATCCATTTCCTCGCCTCATCATACCCCCGTCACACAAATATTTTTGTAAACTTTCCTCACCCCCTCCCTTTTTTAGAATTTGTAACCCTTCTCTCCAATAATCCCGATCTATTTACATGTCCATTTATTATTATTATTTGTGTCTCAATACCTTCGTTATTCACCTAATAGATAACTTGCCAATAAATTACATTCGGTGATTTACTGTTATTTTACTATAATTGTTCCACTATTCTTTCCCCCCACTTTGTATTGTATCTCGTAACTGTAAGTACCTGGTTCTGCGAATACTAAACTAATGGTTTGTCCATAACTTAACCAGCCACCAATATAACAACCACTAGGAACATCCATTTTAAATCCAGCTGGAGCTTTAGTCGCCTGTACGCATTTTTCGCCTTCCTTAAAGGATAGTAGTACATCCTGATCTCGTGTCCAATTCATCCATACAACACAATCGCCCTTTTTAACTGTTAACATGGTAGGTTCAATATTGCCTCGACCACGAATTGTCACAATATCACATTTTTCCGCAGCCCCAATTGTTCCTGGATTCCCAACGAAAATAGCCACCGTTAAAATAAAAGCAGCCCCTGTTACGATTAACAATAGTTTACTTTTATTTATGGTATATCCTCCTTTCATAATCTTATCTTACCGCCTTAATGAGTCTCACCATATCCCCTTCCTCAATCAACCTCCATCACACGAGGGTTTTCTTTCTGGACTTTTAGCACCCCCTTTCCAAAAATTCGTACCCCTCCTTCACGAAAGAATTCCCATCTGCCCGTTCAACCACCTATCATTTTTGTGAATTTTATCGATATTCTCCTCACGTTACCACTTTGGATTAGTAACGAAATTAGGTTTGATGATGTTGATCACTGCCGGAAGCACCAAAACTCCTACCACCATGTTCACTATCAACAGGATCCCAAGCAAAAGGCCCATCTCAGCCTGGAATCGAAGGGGAGAAAAATACCAAAAGATCACTCCGGCCGTCATCATGGTGGACGTAAAAAAGACCGCCCTTCCTGCCGTCGTAATTCCTCCTTTTACCGCCTTTCCCAAATCTTTCTCCTCTCGATACACTTCGATGATCCTGCTGACAATGTAGAGGCCGTAGTCAACACCCATCCCGATCCCTAGGGAGACTACGGGAAATGTATTGATATTAAGACCAATTCCTTTAAAACTCATATAGGTAAAGGCAAGGAAGTTGGCCAGAACCAGTGATATCGTAAAAATGACTCCCGCCAGGACGGACCAGTACGTGACTGAACAGTGAACAAATATTACCGCTAAAATAAAGATCAGGATAGGGTCGTTCCTGGAGGCAATAACTTCATTGGCCGCAGCCAGAATTCCTCCCAATCCACCTGCTGGCTTCATAACGGCATTCTCCATGAGCTTCGGATTGCTCTTGACGAAATACGTTACCTTGCTGATCACTTCTTTCAGAAGACTTCCTTCGTGGTTCTTTAGATAAAGTCTCACATTGCTACTTGTGAGTTGAGGGTCCACCCATGGATCCATCTCACCAGGCGCAGATCCCATCTTATAGAAAAACAGCAAATTATCAATCTCCCGTCCTGTTGAAGGTATATCCTCCATCTTTGGGTCATTCCCATGGACTAACATATTCACACTTTTAACAAGGTCAGCAATGGAGACGGCGAATCCAACATTTGGATCCTCCCTCATATAATGCTTGAGTGCTTCCATACCTTTTACGACGTCCGCAGAGGTTGCTGCCCCCTCTCTTTTCCCTTCAACCACCACCCACATCTGGTCTACCCCAGGAAAAAGATCATTGGTCTTCTTCACATCCGTATTGTATTCCGAATTCTGCCAGAGAATAGGGTCTCCCGGATTGGCATCCCCGTACTTGAGCTTGCTGGATGAAACCACTGCCACAATAAGAACAACCACAGCGATACCCACCGTGGTGTACCGGCCACTGCCAAAAGTCCAACTCGACATCTTTGAAAGAACCTGCTTCAAAACCCGGTCAAACGCATTCTCTTTATACTCCATGGGTATCCATAACTTCTTAAATGAGGCAAACAGCGCAGGATTAAGAACTAAGCTCGAAAAAACGGCAGACAATGCCCAAAACGTCCCGATAATAGCCAGGTTCCTCAATGTTGGAATCGGAGTGATGGCGATGATTAAAAGCGCCCACGTATCTGCCACAATCCCAATAAGCCCCGGAGGAAAAAGCGCAACCCCAGTGATTAATGCCGCTTGTTTGATGTCACCATTCAGTCTCCGATACTCCTCCACAAACCGCTCCGTCCACTGTACCCCATGACTTATGGCCCGGGCACTGAGCAAAAAGGGAATCACGATAATCAGAGGATCAAAATGGAAACCCATCCAAGCGGAGAATCCGAGCCCCCAAATGGAGGTAATAATCCCATCGAGAAAGGGGCGCCACCACAATCCACCCTGTCTCATATATCCAAATAGCATGGCCACAATAATGAAGGAGGTGATCAAAAAAATCACCCCCATCATCGGCACGTAGTGATAGATCCACCCATAGACGAGGGGCGTACCGGTCAGATAGATCTTGTGATTCGTATCCTCCTCTTTCTTCTTTATCTTCATGAATTCATCGAAGAGTTTATTGAAATCAATTCTCCCCTCAATGAAGTTTGCATCAAGACGAAGGGCTTTCTGGTCCATTGAAACCAGGGTCCCGTTGATCGGGCTTGTAAAAACCCTTTTTTTCAGCACCTCAAGCTCCTGTTTGTCTTTTGGCACATCTTTCATAATCTGCCTTGTGGCAAATCCAGTGGGTGTCTCGATAGTATAATTGACCTTTGAGCTTGCGATTGAATAGATTGCAAAATGGTCAACCCCTGGTATCAAGTCTACGCTATATTGAATCCGTTGTATCTTACTCAACGTGTCGATATTAAAAACATCACGGTATTTCTCTCCCCTTACTTCAAGGACGAGTGTCGCCTGATAAGCTCCACCAAAGTATTTAGCATACTTCTTATGGATCTCTACATAGGGGTGGTTATAGGGGAAGAGATCCAGGAACTGAGTAAACATTTCCATACGAAAGATCTGGGTTAAAAAAAACGCAGTAATGACTGCCATGATGATCAACACGGCTACTCTGAATCTTATGAGAAACCTAACGATACCTGTCATCTGGTTTACCTCTTAAATCCTTATATGTACCTTTTACCATTTCTTGAAATGGGACCTGTGACTCCTCCAGCCCAAAGAGGAGACCCCCCCTATCAGCCCAGCCAAAGGCTATCGCCGGAGTATCAGGGGCAATCTTATCCACCATACGAACCAAGACGTACCCAATTCTTCCCATTGTCGATGCTCACAAAAATCGTTCCCCTATCGCCTACGAGATATCCAATCCCCTCCTTCGAAAACGCTACCCCTGAAAGCCAGGTATAATGTCCAGGTAGTAAAACCACGGACCAATTCTTTCCACCGTCCTCTGTCTGAACCACAGCACCCCTTAATCCTACTGCAATGGCTTTCAATCGCCCATGAAATTTGACTTTCAAAAGAGTATCCTCTGTGGGACTTTTCACATCCTTCCAGCTTTTCCCTCCATCCTCTGTAAACAAGATCTTCCCTCGCGTGCCCACTGCCAATCCATTAAGAGCATCCCTGAATCCTATTCCGAAAAGCTTCCCATCTTTACCCCCTCGCTGCTTTACCCAGGTCTTGCCCCCATCTGTCGTATGAAGAATCGTCTCAAATTCGCCCGCCACCCAGCCTTCCGAAGCATTGAGAAAATAAAGATCATTGAGAGTCACGTCTTCCTGATAGGGAAGCCTGTCCCAACGGGCCCCTCCATCTAACGTTCGCAAGATGACGCCGTAAGTCCCCACAGCCCAACCTTCCCGCTCGCTGATAAACTGTACCTTTAATAGCTTCTGATCAGGTACTGGACTCCGTTGCTTCTCCCACATCGCTCCCCCATCCTTCGTATGCAGAATCGTCCCCCAGTCCCCTACTGCCCATCCTTCTCGGTCATTCATAAAATAAATTCCTAGAAGGGAATTTGAGTTTCCAGAATCCTGCCGGGACCAGTGTTTGCCACCATCGCTAGAGTGAAAAATCGCACCGTAATAACCAGCAATCCACATGTTCCCTTTTTCTTTCGCCGAAAGGTCGTAAAGCTTATCCTGAAAATGAATCGTTAGATTGCCCCGTTTCGAGTTAGGTAAAGAACGGTTTCCAGTCTTGCTGGATTTTTCACACCCGGTATTCAAAAAAAACAAACACACCAACCCAATCAAAAAAAAGCACTTCCAGCTCTTTTCATTCGTCCACTTAGTCAATCCCTTTTCCAGTTGAAATTTTATAGTGGCCCCTGTAAAAATGACCTCGCCATTTTCCCTACAATCAATTTTCTCAGCTCGGTCCATATCTCAGTATCCCCCTAAGTAGCCTCTTTCATTTGATCCTTTTTAACTGTTTGCCTCTCAATCTCTCTCTGGATAGCGACTCGTAATTGTGGCAGGTATCTGTATCCTTTCACTTTTCTCAGCCTTGGCTTGATATTCAAAAGGGCTACCCCTAACCACCGATGCTTCTGATCACTGTTTCTCCAATAATCAACCTTATCGGTTCTCTGCCCAACGAGAACCATCAAAAACTCTATATTCCTTTCTGTTACGGATTGACTTTAATATTCCTCATTTATATCCTTTATATCCTTAGTCCAACTTGAAAACCTTCCTGGATCGCATTATAAACCCTTCGCGGTTGGCTACAATCCCCAATAACATAGATTTCGGTAATCTTCCCTGCCAACTGCTTTGCCAGCTCATCATTTGACCTGTAACCCGTCGCTATAATGACACTTTCAGCATCAAAGCGAATAATTTTATCATCAGTCCTACCCAATACCTCCCTGTCGGTTATTTCTTGTGCAGTCGTATTCGTATGAATGCCAACATTCATTTCGCGAAGCCTATCCATTAAGACCTTCCTTCCGAACCGTCCCATATCAATTGCCAAATCATGCATCATCTCCAAAATAGTTACCTTCTTACCAATCGTAACCAAAAAGTCCGCCGTTTCGCATCCGACCTGTCCACCTCCGATGACTACCGTCCTTTCCCCAACTTCTTTCCTGCCGGCCAACACATCCATAGCCCAAGATACATTTGGTCGCTGCACCCCAGGGATATCAGGTACAATGGGGACACTTCCTGTAGCTACTACGACTGTATCAGGTTTAACCTCTGAAATTAATTCAGTTGTAACCTTACATCCGATATGGACTTCTATTCCTAACTTATCTACTTGCGTACCATAATATTTTATTAGGGAACTTATAACTTGTTTGTATGGGGGAACAGAGGCGAATCGTAACTGTCCCCCTAACCTATCTTCCCGTTCATATATAATCACTTTGTGGCCTCTCAATGCAGCCACCCTTGCTGCCTCAAGCCCTGCTGGACCTCCACCGATCACTAAGACCTTCTTCCGCCTTTGGGTAAGCACAATAGGGCACTTTGCTTCCTGACCAAAACTCGCATTTACAGCACAACTAATCTTGGCTTTCTCAAAGATCTTATCAATGCAATGCCTACAGGCAATACACGGCCTAATCTCCTCCAACCTACCCTCCAGAGCTTTTTTAGGTACTTCTGGATCAACAATCAAAGCTCTTCCCATAGCTATGAGATCAGCTTTACCCTGAAGAAGTATGCTTTCTGCCAACAGCGGGTCTCCAATTCTGCCCACAGTAATGACCGGGATGTCTACCACCCTTTTTATCGCATCTGCTAAGTGAACTAAACAACCAGGAGGTGCTGAGCTTGGCTGAACAAACATATCCATAGACTCATGGGTCGCTGCGGAAACATTAATGCAATTCACCCCTGCGTCTTGAAGCATCTTCGCTATGACACAGCTTTCATTTAAAGTGAGCCCGCCTGGCAAATACTCGTCAGCACTAATTCTGAAAAGAATTGGAAAATTGTCCCCTACTTTCATTCTGGTTCGCCTTACAACTTCTACAGCCAATGCTGCCCTGCCTGATAAATCTCCGCCATATTTATCACTCCTCTTATTCACACGCGGAGAAAGAAACTCAGATATTAAGTATCCATGGGCACCGTGGATTTCAACTGCATCAAATCCCGCATCCTTTGCCCTCCTTGCAGCTTCTGCAAAATTTTCGATGATCTCCTCAATCTCATCAAGGGTTAGTTCCCGCGGCATTTCCCCACCATGGTAGGGGATGGGAGATGGGGCAACGGGTTGTTGTTTCGTATACTTTGACGGTCCCTGCCTACCACAATGAACTAACTGGATAGCTATTTTCGCTCCGTAGGCGTGAACTTCGTCAGATAAAACCCTCAAACCCGCAATGAAGTCATCCCTGTATATACTCAACAGGAACGCGGAGCTTCTTCCTCCTGGTGCAACCGCAGTGGCCTCCACAATGATCAGCCCAACGCCCCCTTTGGCTCTCTCAATATAATAGGCCCTGGTATCTTCAGAAACTGTTCCATCCGGATTGCCGCAGCCTGTCATCATCGCAGGCATTACGATTCGATTTCTTAAGTGAAGCCCCCCTATGCGTGCTGGTTCGAATAGCTTATTTAGCATTGCCCTCCTCCTTTTTTCCATCTACCTTGCTTGCCGTTTTGGCAAGCCGAAGCAGATGGAAGAAAATAGTTTGTGCAGAGTATGTAGCGTGCTCTAGCTGCGTCATTGGTTTAAAGCCCATTTTCTCTGGGAGCTGTCCTATGATCTCGTCAGCTAACTGCATAAATCCCCTTTCGCATGCGCGTGAAGCCACTTTCCTTACTGCCTCATCTAATCTTACTGCGAATTCACGGCATTCTTTAAGGTACTGACTCACCACCCCGCCTTGCCTAACAGGATCTGGAGCTAAGTGAAGACCCTTGTAATGGTGGGAACACAAAAGAACCCGAATTGGAATATTCTGCAGCTTTTGTACGGAATGGATGTATTCCGGAAGGTCAAAAATGATCGGGAGTTTGCCATTTCCAATGTGCAGCCCTGCTAAAGAGTCCCCGGTAAAAAGAATTCCCTCTCCTTCCCAATAGAAACCAACAGATCCAAGAGTATGGCCTGGGAGATGAACAACTTGCAGTTTAACACCACTCCCACCATCAATAATATCTCCTTCCTCAAGTTTCTGATCCGGAACGACCTCTGCCCCATGCTCGACTAAAAAGGCTTGCTTCTCTGCTTGGGGGCTACCTCCCATCGCCTTGATCACAGGAGAGAAGTAAAGCTCAAAGCAATGCTCCCGGTCGTACAAAAAAGGCGCATCATTCTTATGGATGAATACTTGTGCACCACTCGCTGCTTTAACAGCTGCATCTCCTCCCGTATGATCTAAATGCCCGTGAGTGTTGAGAATCAGGTGGATGTCAGACAAGGATAAGCCGACTGTTTGGAGGGTCGGAAGTATGTCTCGCTGGGGGCTTTCATGCGTCCCGGTGTCAATGATGATATTTCTCTCCCCCTTAATAAGGTAAAGCTCAATTTTGATATCGTTAAACCGTGTGCTTAATTGCTTGACTCTTGGATTTATTCTCATCAGCAGTCTCCGTGTGAAAAGTGAATATCGGACTTAATTATCTCTCTCTTTGTTAATTCTCATTTCCCCGTAAGGCTTCCTCTGCTTTTATGCCTGAGTTTTCTGGTATTTTTTATTCTACGGGATGTCTAAAAACCTTTTCTGCCGGGAGGTTGTGCGGATCAGATGAGCCAGGTCTGTAATATCACTTTTAATCATTATTACTAGCCCCACTCTTGCAGAGTTTACCCGTTATTTTTACGCTCAATCCTGATCCTGCTACCTATTTTTTCCATATCCTTTTAATTTAAATGTTGGACAATGAACTAATTAAATGTTGGACAATATACTAAACATGTTAAATTCTGTCAAGCATTTTTTTTTATCAACGATATCAAGGACTTTTGTCGTAGGACGGTCAACCCTTTTGAGGGTATGGAAAGGAAATGCTCCACATCCCGTTTGTTATAACCGCTCATCAGTGCCTCCTTATATTTTTAGTTCCTTCCGAAGCTTTTCTTTAATGATCAACCTCAGTTCTTTCTTGTCAATCTTTCCAATCTGGGTCATAGAAAACTCTTTTACCAGCTCTAATCGTTCAGGGAGTTTGAATATTGAAATGTGTCTTTCTTCTTTGAGAAATCTACATAGTTCGTCGGGTGTTAACTCTTGGTTTCCCTTTTTCAGGATAAACGCACACCCCTTTTCTCCGAGCACGGGATCAGGCATAGCCACATAAGCACAATTTTCTACTTTCGGATGACCCAAAATATGGTTCTCCACCCCCTCTGCGCTTATCTTTTCTCCTCCTCGGTTAATGGTGTCTTTTATTCTGCCCTCCACCGTCAGGTAACGTCCTTTAACTATTCTCACCACATCACCCGTGCGATAGAAGCCGTCTTCAGTGAATGCCTTCTTATTGTATTCAGGTGAATTATAGTAGCCCCTGATTGTGGTGGGGCCGCGAACGAATAATTCCCCTAATTCTCCATAAGGAACTCCCTGATCATTTTCATCCACCACTCTGATTTCATCATCTTCAAACATGGGGCTCCTTGGGTATTGAGAATCAGATCTTCAGGATCGTCCCTTTCTGTCCAGAAAAGTATTCCTTCAGCCATTCCAAGATTCTGGTGAAAGTCACATCCCAAGGTCGGTTTGATTTTCTTTGCCGCTTCAGCGTTTAATCTTGCTCCACCGGCAAGGACAACGTCTAAGGAGCTTAAATCATATCTGAATAGATTTGGCGCCTCCATCCACCGGATTAACAAAGCGGGAGGCGTCGGTATCATCGTTATTTTCTCCTTTTGGATGGATTCAAAGACCGTTTCTGTTTTTGGAGAAGGAATAAGGACTACCTTCCCACCCTTGAACAACGTCCCCATTAAACCCGGGGGACTGAGAGCAAAAATTGTGATTGATCGGGATGGCTATTCCTACCACCGACTCCTCTCTTACCTTTGTGATTTCGGCGGCCCGTTTGCAGCTGAGACTATAATCATTGTGAGTTCTCGGGATGATCTTGGGAACTCCTGTCGTTCCTCCAGACAGTTGAAAAACTGCCGGTTCCATTGGATCGGGTCTATATCTCTTAAGGGATTCAAGCGAAATCCGCTCTTCAATCCTGCCATTGAGCAGAGTTTTCATAGAAATCAAATCATCCTCCACCTCCTCCCCTGACACTAATGTAAATTCGAGAGAGGGAGTTTTTTTCCGGATTTCTCGAGACATATCCCGATGCGAAAAATCTCTGAAACGGGAGGGGATTTGGATGGATGGTAAAAAAACCAAGGTCACTACCCTTTCCACCGTCGATTCTGCTTATCGGGAGGTCTCTCTTTTCGTATATGGCAAGAACAAAAACCTTAGGGTCGCCCGATTTGTTGGGACCATCAAAGGGTTGGGCAAAGTGGCCGTGGTCGTGGTGAAAGAAAAAAGAAAGAAGACCTCTTATCTTGTTTCTACGAATCTTCATCTCTCTGCCATAGATATCATCAAATATTATGCTAAGCGCTGGAAGATTGAACAGATGAATCTGGGGTAAGATGGCTTTAGTGGACACCAAAGTTGAGGTAAAATACTAAAGACGGAGGTGTCAGAATGGAAAGGATTCCTAGAGCGATCTACACGAAGGAGCTTCGAGAGGAAGCAGTGAAGCTGGTGACGGAAGGGGGATTAAGGATACCGGAGGTGGGGCGTAGGTTATCGGTTGCCCCCTCGACAATACGGTACTGGGTTAAGGCGAACAGGGAAGGCAAGCTTAAGGAGGTTGGAAGACAGCAGAGACCTCTTACCGAAATAGAGATGGAGCTTGCCCGGGTCAAGCGTGAGCTGGCGGAAGTCAGGATGGAGCGTGACCTATTAAAAAAAGCGGCCGCGTACTTTGCGAAGGAGTCGCT
>Ga0187861_10000837_pt1 | contig 34304 bp, 30 predicted proteins | sample June2016WEW_10_1_3_FD_132986 | JGI IMG/M metagenome (GOLD analysis project Ga0187861, IMG submission 132986) | Peatland microbial communities from SPRUCE experiment site at the Marcell Experimental Forest, Minnesota, USA - June2016WEW_10_100 | ecosystem: Environmental > Terrestrial > Soil >...
CCAGCGGCACGTGCTTGATGCACTTGATGGTGTTCTGCAATCGCGTGCGCACGCCATAGATGACATGCACGTCCGCTTCGAGTTTCGCGCCGATCATCCCCACGGGATTCTGGATGCCATCGTGGCCGTCCACGAAAAAATGCTGCCGAATCGCATGGATCACCACGTGATCCATCGGGATATTGACGGCCTTCGCGTTGAGCAACACATTCCGAACTTCCTCCTCCGAAATCTCCCGCTCATCGGTCGTCACCGCCACCATGCCGCGATTGTTGAAACTGCGAATGTGGCCGCCGCTCACGCTCGCGTACACATTGTGGATCTCCACGCCCGCGCTTTCCTCGGCATCGGACACCGCCGCATGGATGCACTCCACCGCGGCGTCGATATTGATAATCTCGCCCTTGCGGACTCCCTCGGAGTTTGCCTGCCCCACCCCGATGACCATGATGTTGCCGTCGTCGAGCACCTCGCCGACCACGGCGCAGACTTTGGAGGTGCCCACCTCCAGCCCCACGATGATTCGTTCCTTCGGTAACATGGCTGTCGCCAAACCTTTCTAATTAACAAACGTCACGGGCACGCCGCGGCTGACCGTCAGGTCCACCATCTGCACTTGTTTTTGCCGCTGCTGCGCCCATCGCAAAATCACTCCCAGCCGCCGCAACTGCTGCGGAAATTCCTCCACGTCCACTTTCACCGTCGTGTGCTGGCTCGTGGTCATCACCAGTTGGCGCGGCTTGGACAAATCAATCTGCTCGATCTCCAACAACGAACCCGCCACCGCTTGGTCCAGCCTGTCCAACAACGCCAGCGCCCGGTAAATCTGCTCCGACACGACCTGTTTGCCGACGCGCACGTCGGCCAGCGACACCCCCGTCAGCATCGGCACGGCCCGCGGCATCTCGGGCTGCAGCAGCGTTCCATCCGCGAGCTTCATCGGCTTCATCACGAAGCCCGCGCGGTCGATGTAAAACACCGTGTCGCCCAACTCGCGGGTCGGCACCCGCAACCGCGCCACCGCGACGCGCTCGTTCACGCGGATAAACAGCCGATCCGGCAAGACGCGGCGCACTTCCACCGCCCGTACCAGCGGCAACATCTCCAGGTTGCTGCGCACCTGATCCAGGTCAACGGACAGCAGGTTCTGACCGACTTGCACCCCCGCGAACTGCACGATCCGCTCCGGGGTCAACACGCCGTCGCCGTCCACCACCACCTGGCGAATCGCGAACTGGGGATTGTTATACACAAACCGATTGACCATTCCCTTCGCCAGCCGATACGTCCCGAACCCGGTCAACGACAACGTGCCCAGCGCGAGAAGTACCGCCACCACCACGCGCAGCCGTCGCAAGGTGCGTCCGCGCGTCTGCACTTTCACGTCCAGCAGGTACTCCGGGCGCCTTTTTCTCCGGTTGCCAAGCTTCATCATGAAATCGAGACGGTCTCCCTCTTCATCGCGCCCGCCCGGTGTTTGCCGTTACGCGCCATCGCCAACTGCACCAGCCGGGCGCACAAATCCGGAAACTCAATCCCCGCCGCGTGGGCTGCCTTGGGGACCAAACTCGTCTCCGTGAATCCCGGGATCGTGTTCACCTCCAGGACCAAGGGCCCCCCATCCTCCGCCAGCATGAAGTCCACCCGCGAAAAGTCGCGACAACCCAGGCAATCGTGTGCCCGTAATGCCAGCGCCTTCACCTGCGATTCGAGGTTCTTGTCCAACGGCGCGGGCACGAGGTAATCAGTCTGGCCCTTCGTATATTTCGCTTCATAGGTGAAAAAATCGTGTTTCGGCCGGATCTCGATCACCGGCAGCGCGCGCCCGTCAAGGATGCCGACCGTCAACTCGCGCCCCGCGATGAATTGTTCCACCAGCAAGTGATCGTCATAATGCCACGCAATCCGACAGGCCTCTTCCAGATCACCTTCCGCCTGCACGATGCTGATCCCCACGCTCGATCCCTGCCGCGACGGCTTCACGACCAGGGGGAAACCGAGTTGCGCCAGACGCGGCAAGTCGGTGTGCTCGCGATCGAACACTTCGTATCTCGGCGTCGGAATCCCAGCGACCAGAAACGCCTTTTTGGCGGCGATCTTGTCGAACGCGCGCGCGCTCGCGTCCGGGCCCGAGCCGGTGTACGTGACGCCGCCGTTCTCCAGCATCCGCTGCAGCGTGCCGTCTTCGCCAAACGTCCCGTGCAACGCGAGAAAGGCCACGTCCACGTTCGTCGGCATCGTGAACGAGCTGTCCTTGATGTCAATCGGCATGACTTTCGCCCCGCCCGCCGCCAGTGCGTTGGCCACCGCCGTGCCCGACCGCAAGGACACTTCGCGTTCTGCCGAAGGCCCTCCCATCAACACCGCAATCTTCAGTATCTTCATGGCCGCCATTCTCTACGGTTTCTTCGTTCCCAAGATCATCACTTCGGGTTCGAGTTCGATCCCCCGCTCCTGGCGCACCCGCTCACGGACCGCCGCGATCAACTCCAACACGTCGCTGGCGGTCGCCTTGCCTTCGTTCACGATGAAATTCCCATGCACCTCGGAAATGCGCGCGCCACCGACGGACATCCCCTTCAACCCCAATTCCTCAATCAGTTTGCCCGCCGCGATTGTCCCCGGGTTTTTGAAGATACAGCCGGCGCTCGGCTTCGCCGGTTGTGAGATCCATCGCCGCTGCGCAAACGCCCGCAGCCGGCTGTCGATCATCTTTCGCTGGGTTCTTATTCCCCGCAGGATGGCCGACAAGGCCACGTGGTTGTGGAACACCGGGCAACTGCGGTACGCCACGGGCAGATTCTTCGCCTCAGCATCATAAATGTCCCCCGCGTAACTGATGTAGCGAATCCATTCGACCACGTCGAACGTCTGCTTGCCCATCGCCCCGGCGTTCATCCGCAAGGCCCCCCCCAGCGAGCCGGGGATGCCTTCCATGAATTCGAGCCCGCCCAGTTCGTGCCGGGCGGCGACCGTGACAATCGTCTTCAGCCGCGCCCCGGCCCGCGCCAGGATTTGCTCGCCATCCACTTCGACTTTCGAGAACTCGTCGTTCGTCAGGCTGATGACCACCCCCTGGATGCCGCCGTCCAGCACCAGCAGGTTCGTGCCGCGACCCACCACCGTCACCGGGATTTCGCGAACGTGGCAGTACTGGAGCAGTTGCGCCAGATCACGCTCGTTGGCCGGCTCGATCCAAAACTCGGCCGGGCCGCCCACGCGCATCGACGTGTGCCGCGCCATCGGTTCGTTGTGCCGGATCTTCGCTTTGTCCGACAACAACACCTTCAGGTCTGCCTGCATGTCCCTGGATCGCTTCTCCGGGGTTGGGCTGTTCGGCCCGCGCGCCCGGAGCTTTTGGGCCAGCGCCTCGGCCACCTTGTAGATATCTCCCGCTCCCATGGTCAGGATGATGTCTCCCGGTCGCGCCTCCGCGAACAACCGCGCCACCAACATCTCCAAATCCGTCTCCAACACGATCTCCCCCTGCCCCGAGGCCGCCACCGCCTGGTACAGCGTCCGCTCGTTGACGCCTTCAATGGGTTTTTCGCCCGCCGCGTAGATGTCCGTCAGGAACAACTTGTCCGCCCCCTCGAAGGCCGAGCCAAACTCCTCGCGCAACGCCTGCGTGCGCGTGTACCGATGCGGCTGGAAGGCCACGAGTAACCGGCGGTACCCCGCGCCATCCTCCTTCGCCAGCATCGTGCGCGTCGCAGCGATCGTCGCGCGGGTCTCCGTCGGGTGGTGCGCATAGTCGTCCACCACGAGAATGCCGCCGTCATCGTACTTCCGATCAAACCGTCGCTTCGCCCCGGTGAATTGTTTCAGTGCGTCCGCGATTTTCTCGAACGGCACGCCCAATTCGTCGGCCACGGCAATCGCCGCCAGCGCATTCGTCACGTTCTGTTGGCCCGGAATACTCAATTCAATCACGCCGATCTGCTGATCGCGACAGGCAACGGCAAATCGCGAGCCGCACTTCGTCTGTTCGACGTCGATCGCCCGGTAATCCGCCTTCGGGGAAAGTCCAAAGGAGATCGCCGCGCGGCATTTCGGGGCGAGGCTCAGGCAGTTCGGGCAATCCGCGCACAGAAACACCGTCTTGTGGGTGCTGGCGAAAAACGTCTCGAACGTCTCCCGCAGTTTGTCCATCGAACCATAGTGGTCCAAATGCTCGGGCTCGATGTTGAGGCACACGGCATACTCCGGGCTGAACCCGGCCAGGGTGCCGTCGCTCTCGTCCGTCTCCGCCACAAAATACTTGCCGCCACCGACCTGCGCATTCGTGCCCAGCGCCGGCACGTGGGCGCCGACGCAATAACTCGGGGCGCTGTCGCTGCGGGTCAGCACGTACGCGATCATCGCCGTCGTCGTCGTCTTGCCGTGCGTCCCCGCCACCGCAATGTTGTTGGGATGATTCATTAACGCGCTCAGCAACAGCCCGCGCCGCACCCGCAGGATCTTCATTTCGTCCGCCGCGCGCAGCTCGACATTCTCGGCGTCCACCGCCGACGAGTACACGACCAGTTCCGTGTCTTCGCTGACGTTCCGGCCCGCGTGCCCGCTGGTGATCTTCGCGCCGAGTTTCACCAGGTCCTTCAGGTCACCGTTGAGCGACAAGTCCGAGCCGGTAACGTGGTGCCCCTGCTGCAATAACAGACGCGCCAGTCCGCTCATGCCGCAGCCCCCGATGCCGACCAGGTGCACGCGGCGCGGTCGACCGCTGAGAAACTCAACCAGTTGTTGTTTGCTCGCCATATTGTTCCAACAGCGTTGCAATGCGGGCCGCCGCATCCTCCACCGCCAACGAGCGCGCCGCCTCGGCCATCTTCGCCCGGCCCGCTTCGTCGTCGAGCAGTCCGGTGATCACGTCCGCCAGCCGTTCGCCCCGTTCCGCAGGCCGGTCGCCGAATCGGGCTTGGTCGAAGAGTCGCGCCGCACCGGCGCGGCCGAACGCGCGGGCGTTGTGCCACTGGTGATTGCCCGCGGCGTGCGGATACGGAATCAGGACCGCGGGCAAACCAAACGCCGCGATCTCGGTGAGCGTGGACGCTCCCGAACGCGCGACCACCACGTCCGCCGCGCTATAGGCCAACTCCATTTCGTCGCAGAAACTCATCACCTTTGCCTGAAACCCATTCTTCTCGTACGACTCCCGCATGAACGGCTCATCCCGCGTGCCCGTCAAATGCACGAACTGGAGCGCGCTCTTTCTTCCATCCAACCACGGCAATGCGCCGGCCACGGCTTCGTTGATGGCGTGCGCTCCCTGGCTGCCGCCCACGACCAGCACCGTCAATCGACTCGTTTCCAAGCCGAGCCGCGCGCGCGCACCGGCCACCTTGCCGTGGCACAACGCCGCGCGAACCGGCGTGCCCGTTACCGTGACGGGCTTGTCTCCAAAAAAACGGGCGCAGTCCGCCAGGCCGACCGCCACATGGTCCGCGAATCGACCCGCCCAGCGGTTCGCTTTGCCGGGCACGGCGTTGGACTCGTGGATCAACGTCGCCGTCCCGCGCTTGCGGTTCCACCGCGCCCCGAACACCGCCGGCGCCGACGTGAATCCCCCCATCCCGAGCACTACGTCCGGCTCAAATTCATCGCAGGCGGCGGCGCACCCGCGCGTCGCCCTGGCCAACCGGATGCAAAACCGAATCAACCGACGCGACCCCTCGTAGCCCACGGCCGGCACCGCCTCCACCGTGATGCGCGCCGAAGAGTCGGAGGACTCCGGTAACGCCGCCAATGCGGTCTGATCAATGGCCTTCTCGGAAACCAACAGCCGGACCCGGTGTCGGCGGGCCTGCAAGGCCTCCGCGACTGCCAACCCCGGAAACAGATGTCCCCCCGTCCCGCCACATGCGATCATGACTTTCATTCATGCAATCTGCCCGCCGCCTCTTGCCCGGCGGCAGTCCCGCCTCCTACGAGACCGTCGAACGTCGCGCGAAAAATTCCTGTTCCTCACTCTCCGTGTCCGCGGTGCCTTGACGGTAAATGCTTAATAACAGACCCACCGCCACCATGTTCAGCACCAGGTTTGATCCACCGAAACTGATGAACGGCAGCGGCAGCCCCTTGGTCGGCAACCACGCCGTCACAACCCCAATATTGATCAGCGCCTGCATCGCCAGCAGCACCGCGATGCCCATGCCGAGATATTGCCCAAACAAATCCGACGCCCGCAGGCTGATGATCACCGCGCACGCCACCAACAGCGCAAACGCCAGCAGAATCGCTAGCGTCCCGACCAGTCCCAGCTCTTCGCCAATGATCGGGAAGATGAAGTCCGTGTGCGCCTCGGGCAGATAGAACATCTTCTGCCGACTGTTGCCCAGCCCGACGCCGTTGAATCCGCCGGACCCAAACGCGAGGATCGCCTGCCACACCTGGTAGCCCGTGCCCTTCTTGTATTTGTCCAGATCCATGAACGCCATCAGCCGGGCAGCCCGCGTCGGGTTGTGCATCACCAGCGTGGCGAACCCCGCCACGCCGCTCAGCAGCGTCGGCACCAGAAAACGCAGGCGCACCCCCGCGACAAACATCATCGCGAAACTCACCGACGCCATCAGGGCCGTCGAACCGAAATCGGGTTCCGCGAGCACCAACACCAGCAGGATGCCCACCACGCCCATCGGGATCGCGAAACCGCGCCCAAACTTGTCCAGACGCCGTTTCTCCTTCGCCAACCAGTGCGCCAGCCAGACCACCAGCGCCAGCTTGCCAACCTCCGACGGCTGAAAGCGCATCGGGCCAACGCCCAGCCAGCGCCGGGCGCCGCCGACTTTCAGGCCAACGTGCGGAACGAGCACCAGCGCGAGCATGACCGCCGCCGCAATGAGCGCCATCGTGCCCACGGCCCGCAGTCGCGTGTACGAGACGCTCGCCGCCGTGATGCATGCCACCCCGCCCACCAGCATCCACGCCAGTTGACGCTTCAGGAGATAATGCTGGTCGCCGTAGCGGTCTTTGGCGTAGAGCGCGCTGGTGCTGAACAACATCACGACACCAACCGTCAACAAAACCAGCATGATCATAAGCAGCGCGATGGCAGCTTTGTTCACAAGTCTGTGACTCTTTCGTTATGGCGAAGAACGTCCGCGGCTATTGGACCGTCGCATGCGAAGCGGACACCACCGGCGCCGCCAACGCGGGGGTCGTCGGGGCCGCTGTCGCGGGAGTCGTCGTGTTGGCTGCGGGAGTCGTCGCCGGCGTGGCCGTTGTCGACGCCACCGCGGCCGGCTGCTGCACCGGAATCACCAGACGCTGGCCGTACTGGACCTTCTTCGCATCTGTGATGTTGTTCGCCTTGAGCAGGTCATCCATCTTGACGCCATACTTCTTGGCAATGGTCGATGGCGACTCGCCGAAATCCACCACGTGGATCGTTTGCCCGTTTTCCGTATACGTCCCGGGCGACTGCCACGCCGCTGACGATGTGGACGCAATGCCTCCGCTGACCGTATTGCCTGTCGCGTCAGACGCCGCCTTGGCCGTGGCCACCGGAACGTGGAGCTTCTGCCCGACCTTTAGTGAATCCCCGCTCAGGTTGTTGGCCTGCTTGAGGGCCGCCACGGTCACGTTTTGCTTCCGTGCGATCTTCCAGAGCGAATCACCAGACTGGACCGTATACGTCGCGCCGCCAGCGTCCGCCGTGGTCGTTGGCGAAGCTGCCGTTGACGACGACGCGCCATTGGCATCCGTCGAGGTCGGGACCACCGACGCCGTGGCGACATTGGTCTTGTCCGCTTTCGCCGCTACAGGTATGGACAGTTTCTGGCCGATTTTGATCGCGCTCGTCTTGGTCAGGTTGTTCGCGCGACTGAGTTCGCCAACGGTGAGGTTCTCAGCCTTCGCGATTTTCCACAGCGAATCCCCCTTCTTGACGACATACGTGTGCGCGGTGGCGGTCGGCGCGGCCGCTGGAACCGGCGCGGCCGGAGCCATGGTTTCATTCCCGGCGACCGAGTTGGCCGGCGCCATCGAGGTATTCGCGCCCGGACCTTGTGGATTCGGCATGGAGGCCGCCGCATTGCCGGGGGTGCCCGGCGTCGCGTTGTCCGGCTGTTGGCCGGGCAGGTTTTCGTTGGCCGCCATGTCAGTTGGCGTGCTGCTCTTGGCTCGGGAGCATCCCTCAAAGACGATGATACCCCCGATCACGAGGACGTGTAAGGCTACTACGATCAGTACGACTTTCGAGACTTTCATTGGTTCCTTTCGTTATTCCTGTTTTGATTTGCCTGCTCTAGTGCAAACCGGGTTGCGTTTCATCACTGCAAATTGAACACGTGCCGCTTGAACTCCGCGCCGCGATGTTCATAGTTCTCGAACATGTCGAAGCTGGCGCACGCAGGCGACAGCAGCACCGTGTCGCCTCGGCGGGCATGACTGGCGGCGACGCGCACGGCTTCTTCCATCGAGAACGCCCGCACGCACGGCACCGCCTTGGACCAGGCATGCCACATCTTGTCCTGCGCCTCGCCAATCAGCACGGCCAGCTTGACCTTTTCAACCACCACCTCCTTCAAGAACGCGTAATCCAGACTCTTGTCGCGTCCACCGGCGATCAGCACCGAACGCCCCGGGAGGGAACGCAATGCTTTCTCGACCGCGTCGACATTTGTCGCTTTGGAGTCGTTGATGTACGTCACTCCCCCGACTTCCGCCACAAACTCACAGCGGTGCGGCTGCGGGCAATACGCGCAGATCGCTTCGCGCATCCGCGACACGGGCAGGCCCATCGCCAATCCGGTCGCCAGCGTCGCGAGCACGTTCTCCGCGTTGTGGACACCGCCCAGGTTGGTCTCGCTCATCTTCAGCAAAATGCCGCGGCACTCCGGCAACCGGCACCAAATCGTCTCCCTGTCGAACCAGTCGAGCCACACATCGGCCGGGCGGTTATAGGCGCTGAAGGTGATGGGGCGGGCCTTGATCGCAATCCCCAGCCGTTGCATGTGTTCGAGCGCCTCCGCGCTGATCACCGCCGTGTCTTCCGCCCGCTGGTTCATGAAAATAAAGGACTTGGCCAGCATGTATTCGTCCATCGACTCATACCGGTCGAGGTGGTCGGGCGTGATATTCAGCATCACCGCGACATTCGCGCGGAACTGCTCGATCTTCTCCAATTGGAACGAACTGACCTCCAGCACGACCGCATCCAGGCCCGCGCTCGCTTCCACCGCGTCCGAAAACGCGTGGCCGATGTTGCCTGCCGCCGTGGTCAGCCGGCCGCAACCGGCCAGCATCGCGGCGATCAATTCCGTCGTCGTCGTCTTGCCGTTCGTGCCGGTAACCGCGATGATCGGGCAGAGGCAAAACCGATACGCCAGTTCCAATTCGCCGAGCAGCGGCGTGTTCTGCGTCAACACCTCGCGGACAATCGGCCGCCCGGGCGCGATGCCCGGGCTGAGCACCGCCAGGTCAAAGTGCGTCGAGTGATCAAACTGGTTGCCCAGTTCGACGCGCACCCCGAGTCGACGCAGCCGTATCGCCCGCTCCTGCAACTGGTCGTCCATCGATTCATCGCGCACGACCACGCGCGCGCCGTCCCGTTGCAGCAACGAAGCCGCCGCCATGCCGCTCCGTCCCAGCCCCAGTACCACCACGTCCTTGCCCTTCAATTCCATCGCCTGCATTTCCCCATTACCTCAGTTTCAGCGTCGCCAATCCCAACAACGCAAAAATCACGGACAACACCCAGAACCGTGTTGTCACTTTGGTTTCCGACCAACCGCGCAGTTCGAAGTGATGATGCAACGGCGCCATCGCGAAAATCCGCTTGCCGCGCAGCTTGAAGCTGGCCACCTGCAGGATCACCGAAACCGCCTCCATCACAAACACCCCGCCGATGATGATCAACACCACTTCCTGCTTGATCATCACCGCGATCGCGCCGACCAGGCCGCCGATGGCCAGCGAACCCGTGTCGCCCATGAACACCTCGGCCGGATGGCAGTTGAACCACAAAAACCCCAGGCTCGCGCCGATCAGCGCCGCACACACCACGGCCAATTCGCCCGCGCCCGACACGAACGGCACCTGCAAATAGCTGGAGAACTTGATGTTGCCCGCCACGTAACACATCACCGCGTACGTCAGGGCGACGGTCAGCGTGCAGCCGGTGGCCAGGCCGTCGAGCCCATCCGTCAGATTCACCGCGTTCGACGCCCCTACGATGACCACCACCACGACCAGCAGCGTCCACCACCCCATGTTGGCAATCACCGGCCCCTTCACGAAGGGTGCCATCAGTTTTCTTGCCGTCTCTCCGAGGACCGGGTCCGTAAGAAGCAGCGTTCCCACGACCAATCCCAGCCCGATCTGGAATAGGAACTTCGTTTTCGCCCGCATCCCGTCGGACTTGTGCGCCTGCACCTTCGCCCAATCGTCCAGGAACCCGATGCCGCCGAGCCAGATCAGCGTCACCAGACAAATCAGCACGAGCGGGTTGGTCGGACGCGCCCAGAGCAAAACCGAATCCACCACCGCCCAGATGATTAGCAGGCCCCCCATCGTCGGGCAGGACTTCTTCCCGTGGGCCTGCGCGAGTTCCCGCAAATCGTCTTCGCCGCGGATCGGTTGCTGCAGATTCATTCCCGCCAGGCAGCGAATGAACCACGGTCCCAACGCGACACACATCACCAGCGCCGTGAGCGCGGCGCACACCGCTCGGAACGTGGTGTATTGAAACACCCGCAACGGCGAGAACCAATCCGTATACTCGCTCAGATAGTAAAACATCTCCTCCTCGGTCCTTCACTTCCTCACACCGGTGTTGCTGCACTCTGAAATCGCAGTCCCCACACATCTCCGCGGGCGCCTCACACCGGCGCCGCGGCGTCACTTCTGAATCCCTCCATGATCGTTTCCAACCGCAACCGTCTCGACCCTTTGATCAATACAAAATCGCCTTCGTGTGCCAGCGCCTGGATCGTCTGCGCCGCTTCCGCCGCCGTTGTCAACGGCAGCACCCGGTGTGTCTCCATGCCCGCCTCGACCGCCGCCTGCGCAATCAGCCGCGCCGATTGGCCGACGGTCACGAGCAACGCCAGACCGCAATTGGCGGACATCGCACCGATGTCGCAGTGGGCGCGCCGCGTCCACCCGCCCAACTCCAGCATGTCACCCAACACGGCAATCTTTCGCCCCGCGCGCGGCGTCTCGCGCATCATCTCCAGCGCTGCTTTCATCGACACCATGTTCGCGTTGTAGCAGTCGTTCACGAACCGCACGCCATCGATCGTGACTTGCTCCATGCGCATGCGCGGAAATGTCGCGTTTTCCAAACCGACCCGGATCTCATCGAGGTCCATCCCCGCAAAATAGCCGACCGCGGCCGCCTGCAGCGCATTGTAAATCTGGTGGCGGCCCAGCGTCTTGAGCCGCACAATCACGTCTTCCCGCTTCTTGGCGATATTCAGCCGGAATTTCACGTCGCCGTTGAACTTGATCTCACTGGCGCGGATGTCCGCGAAATTATCGATGCCGACGGTCACCACGGTCGCATTCGTGCGCGCCCGCAGTTCCTGCCGCCACTTGTCGTCGGCATTCAGCACCGCCAAGCCGTCCCCGTTGCGCGGCAACACCTCCAGCAGCGAGCCCTTCTCCCTGGCCACGCCAGCCTCGTCCCCGAAGAACTCAATGTGCCCGAGACCGATGTTGGTGATCACGCCGATGTCCGGTTTCACCATCGCCGCCAGCGCGGCGATTTCGCCCGGATGGTTCGTGCCCAACTCGAACACGCCGTAGTCATGGGCGGCGTCGAGTCGCAGGAGATTGAGCGGCACGCCAATCTGGTTGTTGTTATTCCCGGACGATTCCACTACATTGAACCGCTCGGCCAGCACGGCGGCGATGAGTTGCTTCGTGGTTGTCTTCCCACTCGAACCGGTCACGGCGACGAGACGGGTCGTTGGGGGCATCAGTCGGCGGTAGTTCGTTGCGAGTTTGTGCAATGCGGTGAGGGTGTCTTGCACTTGGAGAAGCGCCAAGGCACTAGGCGAGTTCATTGCACGGGTAGGATTCGAGACTACCGCCGCCGATGCCCCCAACCGGGCTGCATCGGATACGAATTCATGTCCATCAAAGCGCGGGCCGCGCAGCGCGACAAAACAGTCGCCCCGCCGCAACGCGCGCGAGTCGGTGCTGATCCGTCCCACGAGCCGCCCCGGCTCGCCGCGAATCAGCCGCGCCTCACAAAGTTCTGCCAGTTGTTCTAGACGCACGGGTTCCACCGGATTCCACTCGAATGAAAGTATTCTTCGACCACTTGGCGGTCATGGAATGGCACCACCGTGTCCGCAAACTCCTGATACGTCTCATGCCCTTTGCCCGCGATCAGCACTGCGTCGCCGGGCCGCGCAATGTCGAGCGCCCGCTCGATGGCCTCGCGGCGATCTTCGATGACCTGATAGCGACCGCGCGCCGCCGTCGCAAAACCTTCCTCGATCTGTTTCAGAATCCCGCGCGGATCTTCCAAGCGCGGGTTGTCGGTCGTGAGGATCGAAAAATCCGCGAGTTCACACGCGACCTGCCCCATCGGCTTGCGCTTGCCTTTGTCGCGGTCGCCCCCGCAACCGAAGACGAGAATCAACCGCCCCCGCGTGAGCTCGCTGATTGTGACCAGCACGTTGCGCAGCGCATCCGCAGTGTGGGCGTAATCGACAAACACCTTGTAGTTCTCCGGGACTTCCACCGCTTCGATGCGCCCCGGCACTGATCGGAATTGCGCCAGCGCCGATTCCGTCGTGGGCAGGTCGATGCCGAGTGTGTGACTGGCGCCGATGGCTGCCAGCGCGTTGGACACGTTATAGCGACCAAGTAATGGTAGTGATATCGGGATACTGCCTCGCGGCGTGTGGACGACGAAGTAGCTTCCCTCCGCCGATACGCGCACGTCCTCGGCGCGAATGACTGCCGCGCTTGAAACGCCGTAACTAAGTACGGCGTGGTCCCCACCCAAGCGCTTGATCAATTCACAACCGTAGGCGTTATCCGCATTCACTACCGCACAGCCCGCTTTTCGGACCGTGCCCAACGCGCTGAACAACCTTGTTTTCGACTGGAAATAGTCCTCCATCGTCCCGTGGTAATCGAGATGGTCCTGCGAAAGATTCGTGAAAATCGCGACATCGAAATCCACCTCGGCCACGCGCTGTTGATCCAGCGCGTGCGAGCTGACTTCCATCGACACGCTGCCGCAACCCGCCCGCAACATCTGGCTCATCATGTCCTGGATCTCCACGGAGTCCGGTGTCGTGCGGGATGCGGGGATCACCCGCTGCCCAATTTGGTATTGCACCGTGCCGAGCAGGCCGCAGGGAACTCCCGCCGCCTCCATGATCGCCCGCACCATGAAGGCCGTCGTGGTCTTGCCGTTGGTGCCGGTGATCCCGACAACCTTCAACTCCTGGGACGGGTGGTTGTAAAAGTGCGCCGACGCCTGCGCCATGGAGCGGCGGGCGTCGCGGACCTTGATGCGGGTGGCGCGCGGATTGGAAGCGGCGTCACGTTCCAGCACCACGGCGGACGCGCCGCGGTCGATGGCGGCTTCCACGAAACGATGGCCATCCGTCCGTCCCCCGCGCACCGCCACAAACAGATTGCCGGGCATGACCCGGCGCGAATCGCAGGTGATCCCGGTGATTTCCTGGTCCAACGTGCCGACCACGGCCAGCGGCTTCACGGTTTTGACAATCTCAGCGAGCTTCATGATAATTTCGCCATCTCTTTCAGCGGGGTTTGCGGCTCCATGCCCAGGTATTCGGCCACCTTTTCCGCCACCGCCCGGAACACCGGCCCGGCGACCGAACCGCCGTAGTACGCGCCCCCCACCGGATCATCCAGCGACACCAAAATCGAAATCTCCGGGTCTGACGCCGGGAAATAACCGATGAAGGACGAGTAGTACTTGCGAACATACTGGCCGTTCTCGACCTTCTGGGCCGTTCCTGTCTTGCCGGCGACATCGAAACCTTCGAGCGCCGCCTTCGGTGCCGTACCCTCCGGCGAGACCACCTTGCGCAAGGCCGTCGTCATCAGGGCGCTCGTGCGCGGCGTGATCACCTGGCCGACGGGTTGCGGCTGGTATTGGAAGACCGGCGTCCCGTCCTGATCCATGACGCTCTTCACGATCATCGGCTTCATCCGCACGCCGTTGTTGGCGATGGTATTCAGCGCCATCAACATCTGCAGCGGCGTGACCGCAATCTCGTGCCCCATCGGAATGCGCGTGATCGACAGGTTGTTCCAGCGAGCCAGCGGATGCGCGATCCCCGAGACCTCCCCCGGCAGCGCGATGTCGGTCTTGTGACCAAAACCGTAGCGGTGAATGTATTCGGACAACCGCGCCGGACCCATGCGCAGCCCCACTTTGGCCGCGCCGATATTGCTGGAGTGGAACAAAATCTCCTCGACCCTCAGCACGCCGAACGGATGCGCGTCGTGCAGGATCCGGCCCGCGTACATGAACGCCCCGTTCTCGCAGTCAAATTGGTCATTGAGCGTGACGAGGCCCTCATTGAGCGCCCCCGAGCAGACGACAATCTTGAACGTCGAGCCCGGCTCCGCCACGTCGCTGATGCACCGGTTGCGGCGCGCGTCCGCCGAACTGGCGTCCAGGCTGGTCGGATCGAACGTCGGACGTGAACTCATGGCAAGGATCTCGCCCGTCTTCGGACGCGAAACGATGATCACTCCCGCCTGCGGCTTGAATTCCACCATCGCCTTCTCGAGTTCCTGTTCCGCGATGTGCTGGACCACCTGATCCACCGTAAGCACGACGTTGAACCCGTCCCGCGGACCGGTGTTCTCCTCGCACGAGGTCCGAATCTCACGGCCCTTGCGGTCCCGCTCGATCACTTCGTAACCGGCTTGGCCTTCCAGGTAGTCCTCCATCGACGCTTCGATGCCCTGCACTCCCTTGTGCTCGGCATCGACAAAACCGATAACATGGCTGCCCAGCGGGCCGTTCGGATACGAGCGGACAAACTGGTCCTCGAAGAAGATGCCCTTCAACTTCATCGCGCGAATCTTCTGGACGGTGTCTTCGTCGAGCTTCACGCGCGGATTCAGGCGGACATACCGCGATTGGCTGCTGAGTTTCTGCGCGATCGATTCGGCGTCCATCTTGAGCAACGGCGCTAGTTTCTCCGCGATGTCGGAGGCTTGCGGCGCGGTGATCGTCGCGTCCGCCGTGACAATGCGTACGGACAAACTATTGGCGAGCAGATTGCCATTCGCATCCAGGATCGCGCCACGGCGACCTTGCCGATGGACAACCTGCTCGCGGTTGGCCTGCGCCAAAGCGCTGAGGTCCTTGTGCTGCAGGACGTGCAAATCGAAGAGCCGGAAGCTCAACGCCGTGAACACCGACGCCAACGCGCCGACCACGATCAACGCCCTGCCTTTTTGCGGTGCCAGGATCATTGTTTCGCCAGGGTCTTCGGTTGCGCGGCGTGCAATTGCGCGAGTTGTTTAGCTGGAGCCTGCGCCGGCAGTGGCGCATTGGCCATTTGCTGGTCCCATTCCTGCCCCGGTTCGTACAGGCGCACGACCTGGTTTTCCTTCGGCGACACCAGGCTGAGATTGTATTGTTGGCACTTCGCCTCCAGTTCGGCCGGTGACTCCAGATGCGCCAGTTGCGCCGCCAGCATCGTGTTGCGCTTCTGCGCCGAAGACAGCGCCGACTCACGCCGCTTGATCTCGTCGCCCAGGCGATAGATCGCGTTCTTCTGCCAGACGTAGCCCAGGCCGTTGGCCGCGACGCAGACGCACACCACCAGCGACTTGGTCACGGTGCCGAACCTCAACGGTTCACGTTTGCGATTCCGCTTCATCATGCAAATCCAGCCGGGGAGTCGGCCTCCTTGGTGCCGACCCCCCGCGGGGTTCCCCACCCCAACGAAAACTCTCCTCCTGCTAAATTTTCTCCGCCACGCGCAACTTCGCGCTGCGCGCCCGCGGGTTTGCATCCACTTCCGGCTCGCCGGCGGTGACGGGCTTCTTCGTCACAATCCGCAACACTTCTTTGCGCCCGCACCCACAGATCGGCAATCCCGGTGGGCAAATGCAGCCGGTGCTCTTCTCCACAAAAAATTGTTTCACGATGCGGTCCTCGAGCGAATGAAACGAGATGACGGCAATCCGGGAGCCTGACTTGAGGAATTGCGTCGCCACCTCCAAGCCGCGCTTGAGATTGCCCAACTCGTCGTTCACCGCGATGCGCAACGCCTGGAAGACGCGCGTGGCCGGATGCGTCGTGCCGCGTTTCGCGCCGAGCACGCGTTCCACCAATCGGGCCAGCTGCGTGGTGGTTTCGAGTGGCGCGCCCGCCCGCTCCGCGACAATCTCACGGGCAATCGCTCGCGAGCGCTTTTCTTCACCGTATACACGGAAAATCTTGGACAGTTCCTCCACGCTCGCAGTGCGAAGAACGTCCCGGGCGGTGGCTCCAACGTGATGGCTCATGCGCATGTCCAACGGGCCTTCCCGCTGGAGACTGAAACCCCGCGCCGGTTCGTCGAATTGCCGAGAACTCACGCCCAGGTCGAACAGGACCCCCTCCACCATAGTCACTCCCAGGTTCATCAACACTCTTTCCAACTCCACGTAATTGGCGCGTGCCAGTTGAACGCGCGCCCCAAATTCACTCAGCCGTTCGCGGCTCGCCGCGATGGCCTCTTCGTCCCAATCCAAGCCGATCAACTGCCCCTCCGGCCCGCATGCGCGCAATATCTCCCGCGCATGTCCGCCACCGCCAACGGTGCAGTCCACATACAGACCGCCGCGGTGCGGCTGCAACTGGGTTACGACCTCCTTGAGTAGAACCGGCGTGTGGTAAGCCATGCAGAAGCTCGAATCGGAAGGAAATCGACGGCTAACGTTCGCCGATCCCAGCCTCCACTGGCATACCCCACCGCCCTCTCACGAGAGCCTTCGCTCCCGTCGTCATCGCCTTACGAGACCGCGACGGCCTTGCGAGTTCCCTCCTCACAAGCGCGCGGCACGACGACTGCCCAACATTCGTCCAACCCAATTCCCGAAACTACTGCGCGACCAGGGGTTGCTGCCGGAACGCTCGCGCTTCACGTTCCCCACGGTGTAACTCGCGGAGGTGTCGATCACGTCGGTGGCCATCTCGGGCAAATGCCCGCAGCCCCCTTCAATGATGACCGCGCCACGCGCCACAAGGCGCGACGCAGGCCGTTGTACACCGTTATTGTTGGCGGACCGGACGATTCGGCCATCCAACTTCGGAAATGGATTCATCCGCGGCAGCCGAAACTGCCGCATCTCGCCGCCCAGATTGGTCAGGCTGCGGTTCAAACTCAAAAAGTTCATGATGCCCTCTTCACTCATCTACAACCTCACAATCCCACCTGCTTGGCGGCTTCCGAAAAATTCTGCATCGCATTGCGGTCGACTTCCGCCCACCGGGCCGGCGACCAAATCTCAAACCGCGTCAACACCCCCACCAGCACGGCCTCCCCCTCGATCCCCGCGTGCTGGAGAAGCTCGTCGGTCAAGCCGATGCGCCCCTGCTTGTCGCAGAGCGTGTCATGCGCGCGGGAGGCAATCAGACGTACCACGTCGCGTCGCCCGTACTCGCCAATCGAAATGTCGTCGGCGCGATCCAGCATCTTCCCCATCGCGGATGCGGTCAGCGCCACCAAACAGTTCTTCGGATCGGGCAACACGTAAAACTCCTGCGAGCCTCTCGCTACGGCCCGCCATTTTGCCGGTATCGCCACCCGCTTCTTCTCGTCCACCGAGTGCCGAAACGTGCCGACGAACACCGTCCTTGTCAGTGCCTTTACCATGGGAGTCGTGGTTCCTCCTTGAAAACCACCATTCCCCACAACGCTCCACATTCAGCCACAATGATGGAAAGGTGTCAATACCTTTTCGCAAATAATCTGAATATTCCCCCAACGCCGCCGGTGGGAATCTACGTAAGCTCTTTGCAGTAGGTCACTGAGGGTCTTTGGCGCTTCCGAAGAGGAACACCAGCCCACGCCACGCGCGTTCGCGCCAGCACCGTTCGTTGTGCTCGCCGCCCTTGTCTTCGAAGTACAGAACATCCTCACGCGCCCGCCATCCGCGCGACAGATAGGCTTCGTAAACCTGCCGCGATTGGCGAACCCCGTCCTGGATCGTCCCGCAGTCGAGGTAGACCCGGACATCCTGATGCTCGCGCGCCTTTACAAAATCGAGAAATGATTTCTTCTGCCGATCACGGACTTGAAATGCACCGGAGAGACACGCCGCTTTGCCGAACGTCTCGGGAAGTTTGTGCGCCATCCACAGCGAGACCAGCCCGCCCAGTGAGGAACCCATCAGCGCGGTGTGTTTCCGGTCCTTCTTCGTGGGGAATCGGCGGTCGACGTATCGCTTCACCACGTCGACCACATAGTTTGCATACGGATGCACCAAAATGTCGTCGTACGTTTTGCCCGGCGTGTATTCACGATACCGCGCGTGCGTGTTCGGAATGCCGACGAGGATGAAGGGTTCGATTTCTCCGTCGCGCACCAGTTGATCGGCCGTCTGGTTCAGGAACCAGCCGCCGTGACCGAAACAGTTGTCGGGATCATCCCAGATGTTCTGTCCGTCGTGACAGTATAACACGGGGAACCGCCGCCGATGATCGTGCTCAGCGAGTTCGGGAAGGTACACGTAGATCGGCCGGTGCGCGAGATGACCAAATCGCGGGAGTACCTTTGACTCGTCGATGACGTGAAATCGTGACGACTCGGGAAAACAAATCATGTGCGTTTCGGGAACAGCGGCGCCACCTGCCCGATCGTTGCGCCCGCCGCCAGTCGTCCCCATCCGATTTCTTCGGCGAGCCTGTCCAGTTTGTCCGCCACACCGAGTTGCTCGCGCATCTGCCGCGCCGTCGTTGGCAGGAACGGCGTCGCCAGCACCGAAATCAATCGGACCGATTCCGCCAGGTTGTACAGCACGCTGTCGAGCCGTGACGCCTGCGCGGGATCCTTTGCCAGTTTCCACGGGGCGCTCTCTTCGACATATCGATTCGCGCGCGTGACCAACTGCCACAACTCCGTGAGCGCGGCGCCGGTATCCAGTTCGTTCATGCGTTGCTGGTAGGATGCGGCCGCCTTCTCCGCGGTCGCGCGCAAATCGCCATCCAGCGCGTCGAAATCACCGGCCTTCGGCACCGTGCCCTGGCGGTAGCGACCGATCATCGAGAGCGAGCGATTCACCAGGTTGCCGAAATCATTCGCCAAATCGGCGGTGTACCGCTGCTCCAAGCGCGCCCAGGAGAAGTCGCCATCGCCGTTGAACGGCACTTCGCGCATCAAATAATAGCGCAATACGTCGGCGCTGTATTTCTCCAGGACCTCCGTCGGCTCGATCATCGTCCCGCGCGTCTTGCTCATCTTCTCGCCTTCGACCGAGAGGAAACCGTGGGCAAACACCATCTTCGGCAGCGGCAAGCCCGCCGCCAGCAGCATCGCCGGCCAGATCGTGCAGTGAAAACGCGTGATGTCCTTGCCAATGATGTGCGCGTCTGCCGGCCACCAACGCTGAAACTTCGCTTCATCGCTGCCGTAGCCGACCGCGCTGATGTAGTTCGCCAGCGCATCAAACCAAATCCAGATGGTCTGCTCGGGTTTGATCGGACTCGATACACCCCAGCGGACGTTGCTGCGCGTGAAGCTGACGTCTTGAAGCCCCTCCCGCAGCAGCCCGAGGATCTCGTTTCGCCGAATCACCGGTTCAATCCGAAACTCTGCGCTCTCGATCAGCCTCTGCAACGGTTCTTGAAACGCGCTGAGTTTGAAAAACAGGTTCTTCTCCTTGACGCGTTCCAGCGGACGCTTATGAATCGGGCACTGCGAATCCGGCGCGTCCTTTTCCGTGTAGTAATTCTCGCAACTCGGGCAGTACAGCCCCTCGTAGTCGCCTTCATACAGGTAACCCGCCTTCGCAATCCGCTCGAACAGAAGCTTCACCGCAGCTTCGTGCTGCGGATCCGTCGTCCGCACGAAACCATCGTAGGAAATACCGAGTTTGGCCCACGTGTCGGTGAAGGCGGAAATCATGCGGTCGCAGTATTCGCGCGGCGTGACCCCCTCTTTCTCCGCCTGCCGTTGCACGTTCAGACTGTGCTCGTCCGTGCCCGTCAGGAAGAACACCTCGTCGCCGCGCAACCGATGATACCGCGCGCAAACGTCCGCGCCGATCTTCTCCAGCGCGTGCCCGAGATGCGGGCGCGCGTTGATGTAGTCGATGGCGGTGGTGACGTAAAATTTCATCGGCGCGGGATATTCGCAGTTTGCCCCTACCGAGTCAACCGTCTCACTTCCCGCCCAGCCGCTCCAACATGGTCACGATGGCGAGAATGCAGATGGCCTGCACGATGACGATCAGCGCGGCGGTCATTTGCGACCACAACAGCGCCGTCGCGCCGAGACCGAGGGTGAGGGTAATCAGGTAAATCAGTGTGACCGCCCAGCTTTGCGGCAGACCGAGCCGCACCAGCCGATGCGAAATGTGGTTCACGTCCCCCAGATACACCGGCTGGCCGCGGCGAATGCGAATCCACATCACCATCACCAGATCGAACAACGGCACGGCCAGCACCAGCAGCGGAATCAGCACGGGCAACAGCGTCGGCGTCCCGCGCCGATAGAACGTGACGCAGATCGGCAGCACCGCCAGCATATAACCCACAAAGTGGCTGCCGGCATCGCCGAGGAAAATGGTCGCCGGCTTGAAGTTGTGCGGCAGAAACCCCAGCAGAGCCCCCGCCAGCGCCAGCGCGATGAGGCAGACGAAATACTGGTGCTGGATCCCGGCAATAAACGCAAACAGGCCCGCGCACACCAACCCAATCCCCGCGCACAGTCCGTCCATGTTATCGAGGAAGTTCATCGCGTTCGTGATGGTCACAATCCACAAGATCGTCAGCAGGTAGCTCGCGAACTTGCTGGGGATGAATACCGTGGCCCGGATTCCCGCCAACGCCACCAACAACGCGATGACGAGTTGCATCATCAGTTTCGTGCGCGCGTTCAACTCGTACTTGTCATCGTACATCCCGAGCGCCACCATCAAGCCGCCCCCGAGCAGGATCACCAGCAACTTCGGCCAGACCGAGAACGCGCCGTCCAGGTACATCTTCACGTCGGGCATGTCGATGAACGGCAGGTCCACCCGGCTTCCCAGCGGAAGGATGAACAGGTAGTTGAACGTCACGTTGCCGGCAAAGGCGCAGAAAATCGCCAGCCCGCCCAGCAGCGGCATCGCTTCGGTGTGGATCTTCCGCTCGCGGTCCGGTTCGTCGACGTAGTTCCACTGGAAGGAAAGTTTCTTGCATGCCGGCGTGAGAAGTAGCGCCAGCACGAAGCTGACATCAAACACATAGAAGTAAACGAGCAGCCAGTGCATATCAGTGCCGCGCTGCCCACAGTCGACGGTACAACTCGTCGAGTTGTTGCACCATTCGCGCCTCCGAAAAACGCTCCGTGACCAGTTCCCTGCCCTGCGCACCCATTGTATGGGCCAGGCTCGTATCCTGCAACAACCGAATCACCGCGCCGGCCAACGCGGTTTCATCTTCCGCCCGCACGAGTAGGCCGGTTTGTCCATCGAGACACGCTTCGCGCGCGCCATCCACGTCGAAGGCCACCACCGGCTTGCCGCACGCCAGCGCCTGCGGGATCGCCCGCGGCAATCCCTCGCGCAACGACAAATGCACCAGCAAATCCATCGACGCCACGAAGCGCGGGATCTCCGGCGGCGGCACCAGCCCCGCAAAGACAAAGCGACCCCGCAACCCCATCTCCGTCAACAGCCGCTCAAACCGTTCGCGATAAATCCCATCGCCCACCAGCAGAAATTTCACGTTCGGCACCGCCGCCACGATGCGCGGCGCCGCCGCGAAGAGAAACTCGTGCCCCTTCAACCGAAACAGCCGCGCCATCTTGCCCACCACCAGGTCGTCTTTTGAAATCCCGAGGGATTCGCGAAACGAATCGTCGCGCGGCGCGTTGAGGAACGCGTCGATGTTCATCCCGCTGTGGATCGTCACATATCGATCCGGCGTGCCGATCCCTGCCGCCAAATACTGTTCCGTCATTGCGTCGGCAACCGAGACAAACTGCGTTGTGCACGCGCCGGCCACCTGTTCCGCCCAACGAAACGCCCAATTGCCCAGCGGATTCTGGTAGCGGTAGAACGACGGGCCGTGAATCGTGTGCACGACGATTGGCACCCGCGCCAAGCGGGCCGCGATGCGCCCGGCAAACCCCGCCTTCCCGCTGTGCGTATGCACGACATCATACCGCTTGCCCACGAAGAGCCGGCGCAACGCCGCGCTCGCGCTCACATCGAGCCACGGATTCGGCGCGCGGCGCAATTCGTCCACAATAATAATGGGCACACCCGCCGCCGTTGCTTGATCGGAGAGCGAACCTTCCGGCCCCGTTTGCGGGCCGCTGACCAGGTCCACATCGTGGCCCAGCCGCCGCAGGCCGATGCAACTGGACACGGTGTTCTCCTGCGCTCCGCCGACAATCAACCGCGTGATGACGTGACAAATTCTCATCGCCTAGTTCGCCAACTCATACACGATCCCCCGCGCCGAACCGTGGATTTCCGTTGCGTGCTGCTGCAGGGTGTTTCGAATCAGGTACCAATTGGCGTCCAACATGTAATTGTAACCCACCCGCAACCGTTCCAACTCGGAGAAATTCACATATACATGCGTGACGCCCCGGGCGCGCATGGCCGTCAGCAATTCGTCCGTGGTCTCCGCCTCGCGTGACATCGCCGTGAGTGGATGCTGGTCAAACGCCGTGCTCCATAACACAGGTTGCTTCGCATAGTAGGCGCGCGCCTCTCCCACGTAGAGCACCTTGGCGTCCTTCGGCAGGTTTTCGTTCATCCAAATGACCGGCTCCAGCACTCCCCTTCCCATCCGCGCGATGAATTCGTCGCGCGTAAACTGTCCGAGCGCATAGCGCGCGAGATTCATTTGAGGCGGCGTCCTTTGCGGGTTCTCCGTATCCAGCAAGTCATTCAGGGCCAGCGTCGCCAGACTCGCCACCATCACCACTCCAACCGAACACCGCAACGCAATCCGCACCATCGTGTCCCGGCCCAGTTTTCCCATGGCGAAAGCCGCCACGACCGCCGCCATGCCGAACGCCGGAAACAAGAACCGCCACGGTCGAAAGGTAAAGCAGAACCAGCTTGCGCTGGCACCCACGAACAACCATCCCATGCGTTTCGCCGCCGGTTCCGCTCGCGGGACCAGCAAGACCAACGGCGCTGTCATCAGCAACAGCGGCACGGCTCCCGGCTCGGTGAACGAGTAATTCCATAGCAGCCCGAGGAATTGCCACGGCGCCCCCCAACCGAACGTCGGAGCGTGCTTCTCGGAGAGAACAATCGCTTGGTCCGCGTTCCAGTGGGGGTGCGGGAACCACGCATATAATAGTGGATACACCGGGTTTCCTGCGAGACACCAGTTCTTTACCAGCCATGGCAATACCATCAAGCCCGCCAAAAGCCAGAAGCCGACCAGCAACGAATACCGCCGGCGGAACACGAACATCACCGCCGCCGGCAATAGCACGACCGGAATCGCCGGCCACTTCGTGGCCACCGCCACACCGGCGCAGAGAGCGGACAACCACGCGAACTCTCTCTTGTCTTCTTCCGACCACAGCACGAGCGCCGCAAACGCCAGCGTCGCGAAAAACGTCGTCGCCAAATCGATTCGCGCCGTCTGGCCCAGCTCCTGTACGAACGGCACACAATAGAAAAGCGCCGCCGCCGTCAACCCCGTCGCTTTCGACCACAGTCGTTGGCCCAGGCCGTACACCGCCAGCGCGCTCAGTATCCCGAACAACCAATGCAGCAGTTTCGCCGCGATGTCCGACGTTGTTGTCCTCCCCAGCAGGTACAGCATCTCGGTCAATTGCGGCATGTTCGAATAAAAATTGTGCGGGAGAAACACAATCTGGCCCGCGCGCTGATAATCCGCCAGCGCGCCCAGATGATATTCCAATTCGTCGTACTCAAAGGGCGGCGCCAATGCGCCCACGAAGTTGAGCACCGCGGCGACAGCGATGCACGAGATCATCCACTTGCCCCACCCATCCGTGTGTTCCGTTGAAACGTGGAAATCGCCGAGGAACTTCCGCGGCGCCGGCAACAGCCAGCACGCCAGCGTGAGAAACACATACGGAACTTTCGCGACGCTCACTGCCCCCACGACGAGCGTCAGCACCGCCAAAAACCACAGGCCGATCGCCACGGCGAATAGCATACCGAGCACGTCACGGCGCGCAATCAATCGATTCCCCACGGTCGCGCCCAAACCCAACGCCGCCGCCACGATGCTGAGCACGCAAACAACATCACACGCGCGTGCCGTCCAGAATTCGCCGAAGTGCGGGCCGACATGAAGTCCCGGCAGCGACGTGCCGATCGTCTCCGCCAGTTGCATCGGCAAGACCCATGCGCCAGATCGGACGAGATAAACGAGCGTCACGCCGACCACCCAGAGGATCGCGAGGAGCCGGGCGAGTTCCGGGCGAAGCCATGGGGACATGGCACGATCCGAAGCGGTTTGCATTGAGCGCCATTGTAGCGGCCAATGCCCGATGCGCAAGCCGACTAGTTGTGGCATCGGCGCCACGGATTCTCCTTGTCAACCACCAGACCCTTTGTTCTGATGCCCGCCAGCGTGGCCTATTTCATCCACCTAAACGAGCAGACCACCGGGCCGTTCTCCGAGGACGAGGTACGCGCCAAATTCCACGCCGGCGAGATCAAGGGGGATACGCTGGTCGCGAAGGAAGGCAGCACACACTGGACTCCACTGTCGGAAACGACCTTGTCGGAGTCGAAGATCCAGTTGAAGACCGGAACGGCCGAGTCAACCACCGCCACGTCAAGCGACCTGCAATTCGACCGCGCCGAGTTCGCCCAACCAAAATCAGGTGCCGTCACCTGCTCCGTGTGCAAGCAGGCGGTTCACGATGCCTACTTCCACATTAACGGTCTCGTCGCCTGCGCCGCCTGCAAAGAGAGAATTGAAACCTCGGGCGCGGGCCGGGTCACCATGATCGGGTTCGGCAAGTCCCTGCTCTTCGGCGTGGGAGCCGCCATCGCGGGCGCGGCCATTTGGTACGCCGTACGCGAACTCACCGGCTTCGAAGTGGGGCTGATTGGGATCGCCGTCGGGCTCATGGTGGGTGTGGCCGTGAGGAAAGGCTCGCGCGGTTGGGGTGGCTGGCAGTATCAGGCGCTGGCAATGGCGCTGACCTATTTCGCGATCGCCGCCACCTATGTGCCGCCGTTGTTCACAGCGATGAAATCACACCTGCATGCCAGCTCCCCGTCTGCGGTCAAGCGAGCTGATTCGGCGCAATCCAACTTGACGGTGAGCAAGGATGACGGTGATCAAACCGACGACCAAGCCGCCCCGACCAATTCTCTCCCGAATGATCCCAGACCGCATCACAAGTCAGCGTTGACGAGCGTGCTGTCAAAACTGCCGAAACCCCTGCGCCACGTCGTTGGCATCGTTCTCTTGTCCGTCCTTGTCTTCGCAATCGCCTGCGCGGTGCCGTTCCTGGCGGGAGCACAAAACTTCCTGGGTTGGATCATCATTGGCATCGCGTTGTATCAGGCGTGGAAGATCAACCGCCGCGTGCCGCTGGAAATCACCGGGCCCTACAAGATCGCGCCGGCGGCGAGCGCGCCGTAGTCAAACGCCGTCCCTCCCGTGCAACCGAATCCCCGACAACCACCCGCGCCCGCCGCCCCGTCGTCATGTCCTCAATGCGGCACCGAGCTTGCCCCGAGGTTGCTCGTCTGCCCCAAGTGCCATCGACTGGTCCACGCCGAGGACTTGAAACGGCTGGCTGCCGAAGCCGAGCGCAGCGAACAGGCCAACGACCTGACCGGCGCGCTGTCCAAATGGCGCGAGGCGCTGGAGTTCCTCCCGCGCGATTCGCGACAATACCAAACGATCTCCGAGAAAGTTGCGGCGTTGAGTGCGCGGGTTGACAGTGGCGCATTATCGCCGTCAGGAAAATCGCGGCCAAGTCCCACCCAAGCTGCCGCCGCCAAAAAGACAAGCCTCGGTAAAGCCTGGGCGTGGACCGTTGCCGCCCTCGGTCTCCTGTTGACCAAGGGCAAACTGCTTCTTCTCGGCCTGACGAAAGCCGGCACGCTCTGGACGATGGTGCTGGCCTTCGGCGTGTACTGGACGATTTGGGGCTGGAAGTTCGCGGCGGGCCTGGTCGTGTCAATTTACATCCACGAAATGGGCCACGTCGTAGCGCTGTCGCGTTTCGGCATCAAAGCCTCCATGCCGATGTTCATCCCCGGGTTCGGCGCGCTGATCCGCATGAAACAACATCCCGCCTCGCCGCGCGAAGATGCGCGGGTCGGTCTGGCCGGCCCGCTCTGGGGACTTGGCGCGGCGTTGGCGGCATACGGCATCTACGAACTCACCGGCGCGCCCATCTGGGCCGCCATCTCCCAGGTCGGTGCGTGGATCAACCTCTTCAACCTGCTGCCGATTCCCCCGCTCGATGGTGGACGCGGCTTCCGCTCGCTCTCACGCGGCCAACGCTGGATTGTCGTCGCCGCGATGGCGGGGATGTGGGCCGTCACGAAGGAAGGCCTGCTCGTCCTGCTCGTCATCGTCGCCGCCTGGCGCGCCCTCAGCGAAAAAACCAAGGTCGAACCCGACCAAAAGGGCCTGCTGCAATACACCCTCCTCGTCGTCACCCTCTCCGCCATGTGCTTGATCCCCGTCCCCGGCATGGCGCCGCCGCACGATACTTCTCCCCAACAGCAAGGGTCGGGGCAATAGAACTGGCGAACGCCTTTACGAAATGCGCGCTACGCCTAAAGCCAGCGTCGCACGCGCGCCTTGTACTGGCGATACTCGTCTCCAAACTTGCTCTCCAAGTATTCCTCTTCTCGCACGATGACGTAGTATTGAATGGCGACCATTACCAAGGGCAGTAACACCAACGCCCAAAACACGTCGAACCAAAGCGCCAAGCCGACATGCAGGCAGGCCAAGGCCAGATACATCGGATTGCGCGTAACCCGATACGGGCCGGAGATTACCAGCGTCGTTGCCGACCGGATCGGGAGAAAGCCGGTGTGCGCCCGACGGAATAGACCGATGCTCCATACGCCCAAGACGGCCCATAACGCAATCCACACAATGGCGGCAATATAACTCGGGGTTTTCGGAAGTACGGAGACGGGAACCACCCGCCCCAGCCACAGCCCGAGAACAAAGCCCGCTGCATAGATCAGTGGTGGGGGGATTTTCACATTTGGATGATCGGGACGACTGGAAGTGAGTGTGTTTTCCATGACGGCATACCTCCTACTGCCTCAATTATGGATCACAAACCACATCTATGCAAAAAGGCCCTGCCGATCTCTATTGCCACCATCTCATGCAGGACAAGAACATTGCCACTCAACGCAACACCGTTCCCGGCTTGATCGTATGCCCTCGGAGGAACGCGTCGACGGGCATGCGTTTGCTGTTGGCGGGTTGGAGTTCGAGGATGCGGAGGCCGCCCTGACCGGTGGCGACGACGAAACCTTCCTGCAATTCACCGGGGTTACCGGTGACCCCTTCGACGATTTCCGCTTTCCAAATTTTCAGCAGCAACTCGCCGAGGTGCGTGTAGGCGCTCGGCCACGGATTGAAGGCGCGGATTTGCCGTTCGATCTCGATGGCGGACTGTGTCCATTTGATGCGTCCGTCTTCCTTGGCAATCTTCTTCGCGAAGGTGGCGAGCGTCTCGTCCTGTTTCGCACGTGGCGCTTTGTCTTCGGCGATGAGCATGATCGTTTCGGTCAGCAGACCCGCGCCGAGTTTGGCGAGGCGGTCGTGCAGCGTGGCGCTGGTGTCGTCGGCGTGGATGAGTTGGGCGCGCTGGAGGATGATGTCGCCGTGGTCCATGTGCTCGTCCATGTACATCGTGGTGACGCCTGTCTCGCCGTCGCCGTGAAGAATCGCGTACTGGATTGGCGCGGCGCCACGCCAGCGCGGGAGCAACGAGGTGTGGACGTTGACGCAGCCGAGACGCGGGATTTCGAGCACCGACTTCGGCAGAATCTGGCCGTAGGCGACGACGATGATGAGGTCGGGCAACGCGGCCCGCAAGGCGCCGATGGCGGCGGGCTCCCGAATCTTTAGCGGTTGCTGGACGGAGAGCCCAAGACGTTCCGCGACGACCTTCATCGGCGGCGGCGTGGGCTTCAGGTCGCGGCCTTTGGGGCGATCGGGCTGGGTGACGACGGCGACGACCTCGTGGCCCGGAACTTTGGCGACGGCTTCCAGGCACGGGCCGGCCAGTTCGGCGGTTCCCATGAAGGCGATGCGCATGTTTGCTTTTGTCAGCAGTAGCAGAGCCGGTGATTGAACACAAGCATCCTGCCTCTCCCAAAAGCAATGAGCGAGGGGGAAAGCCCCTCGCTCATCAGTGAACAACTGTGTTGCGTGTTATGGAAGCAGTTGCTGTTTGATCGTCAAATGTCCGAAGGGCAACAGGAACACATTGGTTGAGCCACCCACTACAATGGAGTTCACCATTCCAATGAGATGAGCCTCACCCGCGATGCTCTTGCCCTTGTCGGTCTTGTCGTCGAGGTCTTTGACCACGATCTCCCCGAATGTCTTATCCCAGCGCTTGTCCGTATCTTTGAGCAGCGCGCGCGGACAGCCGGTCGCAGGATCAAGATAGACTCGTCCGGCCACCGTCACGTAACCGCCGATCAAGAAGCCGTTCGTGTTCACCCCCATCTGCATGACAAATCGTTCACGGTTGGGGCCGGCCGCCGTGGGATCGTCCTGCGATGTCAGGGCATCGATGCGTGTGCTGGTGGCGATGACGAGTATGTTACTGTGGAGTGCCTTGTCGTAGACGACGATGTTGGCCTGGCTTGAATCACAATTAATTTCCAGCGCCAGGACCTGGTTGGTAAGCACGTTCGTGGTACCCAGCGAATAACTTACAAGATCATGTCCGGCCAACGGAAGGGTGGCCAGCAGCGCCGTGCTCGGCGCCAGTGGATCCGCAATCTGCAATACTGCCGTCACCGCCGCGGTCGTTCGAAATGTGCGAGTGGCGACCGGAACCGCCAACGCCGTCAGGACCGCAGCCGCCGAGGCCACCGTCCCGATCACAATCCATCGTTTAGCCTTCATCATGAATCCTCCTATGCTCTTTGCTCGGCATTTGTTTCTGGTCGGATCGCCAGCCGAGTCCCGGCGATCCTGGCCCTTGCCCACTAAGATGCTTAAACACCGCCTGTGGTTACAGGTTGCTATCACGCCTGTAGCAACGGTGGAACTATGGCCGAGATCCGCCGAATTCGCCAGCAAAAGAACGCGAAAGAGGCGGCGAACCGCGCCCTGCGGGTTTCCCGCTACGCGAGTTCCCGCCATCTCAGTTCTTCGCCGCGACCGCAGGCGGCGGCGGCGGTACGGCGTGCATCTCCTGGAAACGACCGAGAATGGCGCTCAGGATGTCGTGCGCCACCTCGATAGGCGACTGCAGCGCATCGACATCGACGCGTTTTTCCTTCGGATAATAGGCCAGTACCGGTCGCGATTCGCTGTCGTAAACCTCCAAGCGATGCTGAATCGTCTTTTCATTGGCGTCGTCGAGGCGGTTCTCCTTCAACGCGCGGGACTTGAGACGGCGGATCATTTCCGCGCGGTCGTGGACCGCGCGCAGGCAAATCAGCTTCATTACTTCGATGTATTGATCGAGCATTTTCGCCTGGTGAATATTGCGCGGGATGCCGTCGAGCACCAACACCGTGGTATCGGATTTGAAGGCGCCGGTGTGAATGAGTTTGTCGATGTGGTCCCGCCACAGTCGCACCGTGAAATCGTCGGGAACCAACTCGCCCTTGCTCGAGTATTTCAGGAACACCTTGCCGACCTTGCTGTTGAGGTCGATCGACCGAAACACGTCGCCGCACGCGAGATGGTGGAAGCCGGGCAGCATGCCGAGCATTTTGCCCTGGGTGCCCTTGCCGCTGCCGGGAGCCCCGAACAGCAGTATCGTTTTAATCTTGTCCATCTGGTGTCTCCTTCTAATTCAGCAATTGATACCAATTGTTGCGCCGATGCGGCTCGTACCCGAGTTCGTCAATCAAACGCCGCATCGTTTCCTCGTTGATGCGAAACGTGGCTCCCGCTTGCGACACAACATTCTCTTCCATCATCACGCTGCCAAAGTCATTCGCGCCAAACTTCAGCGCCACCTGTCCGATTTGCGGCCCCTGTGTCACCCAACTCGACTGCACATTGTCGAAATTATCCAGAAAGATTCGCGCCAGGGCCTGCGTCCGCAGGTACTCATGGGCGCCGACCGACGGCACTTTCAGGCGTGTATTCTCGCTCTGGAACGTCCAGCAAATGAACGCGGTGAACCCGTGGGTGCGGTCCTGAAGGTCGCGCAACCGCCGCAAGTGCTCGACGCGATCCTCGATGGTCTCGACGTGCCCGAACATCATCGTCGCCGACGAGTTCAGCCCCAGGCCGTGCGCGATCTCCATCACGCGTAACCACTCGTCACTCATGCATTTGAGCGGCGCAATGCGCTGGCGCACGCGGTCGACCAGGATCTCGCCGCCGCCACCGGGAATCGAGCCGAGTCCCGCCTCCTTGAAGCGGCGGATCACTTCTTCCACGGGCATCCGGAAAACCTCGGCGAAATGGTTGAACTCCGGCGGAGAGAATCCGTGGATGTTCACTTGCGGAAAGTGGCGCCGCATGTACTGCAAGAGATCCAGGTAGTAATCGATGCCCAGTTTCGGATGATGACCGCCCTGCATCAGCACCTGCACGCCGCCGATGGCCACCAACTCCTTGAGTTTCTCGCCCACCTGCTCCGGCGTGAGCACGTATGAATCCTCGTCGCGTTCCTCGCGCATGAACGCGCAGAACGTGCAATACACGTTGCAGACATTCGTGTAGTTGATGTTGCGGTCGATGATGTAGGTGACGACGCGGTCTGGATGCTTTCGCACGCGCACGACATCGGCGAGGCCGCCCAATTCCGGCAGCGTCAACCCATGATACAGCCGCACCGCTTCCCCGGGTGTGATCCGCTCGCCGTTGAACACCCGGCCCTGAATCAGGTCAAGCGACGTATCGTAGATCATGACAACCGCTCACCAAACCCAGTTCCTTGAGATACTGCTGAAACCGCCGCAACCCCTGTTTCTCGGCGTCGCCCAAATCATACCACACGCATTTCGAGTAGTAGTCCCTGAGGAATTCGGGGGTGGCTTCCGTGGCATCCTGCACAATCTGTTCGATGTGCGCCAGACCGTCGGCTTTCGCCTGGCGCAGCAACGCCGCCAGTTCTTCCTTTTCCGCATCCCGCTGGAACGCCCAGGCCGCGAAGACAAACGGCAGTCCCGTCAACTCCACCCACGCCGCGCCCAAATCCCAGATCGGCTGCTTCCCGTTTCGCGTCGCGTACCAAATCGCTTCATCACCGATCAGCAGCATCGCTTCATGGTCGCTCAACTTCGCTCCCGGCGGCCGCGGATAAAACTCCGGCTCAATGTGGTATCCCACTTTCAGCAGGACGCGCAACAACCACACGGAGGTCCGCGAGGCCGGCGTCACCGCCACGCGCTGGATCCTGTCGATGGGCACGCGATGCGTCAGAAACACGCTACGCACTTCCCCGCGCGCCGCGATCGCGATTCCGTCGAGTACATCATATTGATCGTGCAGCAATACCTCCGCGATCGGGATGATCCCCACCTCGAATTGCTTCTGGTACATCAAGTCCGCCAACCGTGACGGCTCGCAATTCGCCACTTGATTCTCGATGCCATACACCAACGGCCGCACGTTCAGGTACGTGATGCCCCCAATGCGCGGCGTCGTGCTCATGCTGCTCCCCCTTCGTTGCTCGCACCGACATAAGACGCTTCGGCGGGGCGGGCTGGCTCCAGCCCGCCGAGCGCATCGGCTAGCGGCGCGGTCGGGCCACCGCGCCCTACCGCATCAGGATTAACCGGGTGGTACAAACTGTCCCGTTGCACCGGTTCCCGGCCGGCTTCGCGAATCGCCTTCACCAATTCTGCGCAGGCCATTTCCTGCGGCGTCTTGGCGCCGGCCATATGGTAAATCTTCTCCTCGATCACGGTGCCGTCCATGTCGTCAACGCCATGGCTCAACGACACCTGCGCGAGCTTCAGGCCCATGAGAACCCAGTACGCCTTGATGTGGTCGAAATTGTCCAGATAGATGCGGGCGATGGCCAGCGTCTTCAGCATGTCGTAACCGCTCACCCCCGGCAGATCCGGCAGCTTCGTGTTCTCGGGATGAAACGCCAGCGGGACGAACGCCGTGAATCCGCCCGTCTCGTCCTGCAATTCGCGCAACCGCCGCAAATGATCCACGCGATGACGATCCGTTTCCACGTGACCGATGAGCATCGTACTGGTCGAACGCCCGCCCATCTTGTGCCACGTGCGATGAACGTCGAGCCATTCCTCGGCGGACTCCTTGGCGTGGCAAATCACCTGGCGGACTTCCGGATCAAGAATCTCCGCGCCCCCGCCCGTCAACGAACCGAGACCCGCCTCGCGCAAGGCGGCGAGCGTCTCGGGCACGCTGCGCTTGCCCACCCATGAGAGATGCAGGATCTCAATCGCGGTGAACGCTTTCAGGTGCAGGTTCGGGTCCAGCGCCTTCAGCGAGCGCAGCATCTCGATATAGTAGTCCCACTTGAACGACGGATGCAGTCCGCCGACGATGTGAATTTCGGTGATGCCGAGCTTGAGGGCTTCCCGGGCTTTCTCGATCATCTGCGGGAGATTGTATTCGTACGCGCCCGCCTCGCGCCGTCGTCGATAGAACGCGCAGAAATCGCAATCGAGGATGCAGATGTTGGAGTAATTGATGTGGCGGTTGAGAATGTAGTACGCCACGTTGCCGTTTTTGCGCTCGCGCACGAGGTTCGCCATCGCGCCGATGGTCGCCAGGTCGTGCGAGGCGTACAGGCGAAGGCCGTCGTCCTCGTTGATGCGTTGGCCCGCCTCAACCTTCTCGTAAATGTCCCGCAACTCCGAACGCTCGATCAACCTGTTCATCGTGAAACCACGTCGATTACCACGGCCCCCAGAAACACGGCGCTGATGACTGCGTTCATGCGAAAGAATGCCGCGTTCAGGCTGACCGGATCCTGCTTTCTCGCCAGAATGTGCTGCATCACGAGGCACGCGAAAATGATCGCCAGCCCGAAGTAGTATGACACGCGAAGATTTGAAATCAACCCGAAAGCCAGCAGCAAAACAGCCGTCACGGCGTGGGCCGCCCGGGCCACACGCAGGCTGCCGTCGATCCCCAGTCGCACGGGCAACGAGCGGAGTCCCTGCGCCTTGTCGAACTCATAGTCCTCGATCGCGTAAATGATGTCGAACCCCACGAGCCAGAACACGACCGCCGCCGCGAGCACGACCGGCGGCCAGTCGAACCTTCCCCGCACCGCCAGCCACGCCCCGAGCGGCGCAATCCCGAGCGCCAATCCCAAAAAGAAGTGCGAGAAATCCGTGAACCGTTTCGTGAACGAGTAGAAGAAGACGATCAACAGGGCTACCGGCGAAAGATATCCACAGAGCGGATTGATGAGCCAGGCCGCACCCACGAGGCCGAGACCGCTCACCGCCACCAGTGTCCACGCGCCCGCCAGCGAAATCTGCTTCTTCGGCAAATGGCGGTGGGCAGTGCGCGGATTCAACGCATCCAATTTCCGGTCGACAATCCGGTTGAACCCCATCGCCGCCGTCCGCGCACACATCATCGCCGCCAGGATCAGCAGAAACGTCCGTCCTCCCGGCCACCCGCGATTCGCGCCCGCCGCCACCACCATCGACGCCAGCGCAAACGGAAGAGCGAAGACCGTATGGGAAAACCGGACGAACTCGAAGTATTTGCGAATTCCGCTCACGCTGGTTACTCTAGCAGTCCTTGTCTCAAGGATTCAATCATCTCGGCGGGAACCGCTTCACTTCATGCAAGCAACACAGCGAGGACGTGGTGCGCATTGAAACCTACCCGCATCGCGTTTCCCCAACGCAGCAACCGGTGGATACATTAGTCATTAATGTATCAGGCGTGAGAGCAACGACTCTATACCTCTTCACCCAACCCGCCCGGGAATTTGAAGACCATGTCACTTATTGCGTCATGCCATGGGTGTTTTTGTCCGTCTTCGTAGGTCCCGGTCATTTCAGTTGCGGCC